>OGLR01000138.1_pt1 | contig 42793 bp, 37 predicted proteins | sample 1572931 | NCBI WGS metagenome assembly OGLR01 (sample SAMEA2581997, study PRJEB24529) | metagenome | biome: Human gut stool | place: China | collected 2011 | reverse complement strand
GCGCTAAGATATTTTGGTTAGGTGTGGGGCATCCACGGAGAATCCCCCCTGCGCCTATTTCGCCTGTTGTTCTCCGGTGATATGGAACATGAGCAGACGGCACATCTTTTGCGGCGCTGCATGATTGTTTCCATGGATCCTTATAAACCTGTTTCACGAGGCGCTTATTTCTCTTTTGCGTGGGAATGGAATGATTGGAATAAAATTTTATCTGAAAACACAAATAAATTGCGTACATTGTTCGACTATGTTTTGGATAATATCGAGGACCAGACAACAGAAAAAATATTAGAAGAGTACATCTCGCATTTTGCCGATGCTGAAAAAGTTTTCTCAGAGTTTGCAATTGATGATTTTTTATTGAATTTCACAAAAAGATCAAAAGCTTGCGATATGATATGGGATTTGAATGATTGGCAAATTTGCACAACAGGTGGTACAGGAAGACATACTTCTTTTTTCTCACGTCGTAATGCATATATATTAAAAGCATACGGGGCAACTTGGAAGAACAATACAGCAGACAAGAAAGTAGCATTAAAAAATAAAGAATGGGGTGTTTGGTATTGGTGCGATCTGTATAGAACCAACTGCGTTGTTTTTGAATGCAATAAAGTAAAGTTGGATGTAAGGTTTTTGTCTGACAAGAATAATTGCGAGACAGTTCTTAAATCATTAGATAAAAACAACAACATAACAACTCTCGCAGAATGCTTGAAATTTGAAATGAAAAAAGATTCTGTAACAGAATGTGTCTCTACATACCACATGGATTCATTTGATGCGTCTGAAATAAAGGATAAACTGAATTTCATTATGAATAGTATTACAGAATTTTATCATCGCATCCAATACAGTTGATTCCGGATCCTCACTTGCATCCGTCAGACAATGCTCATGCCGAGCGTATCACAAAAAAAGCTTATAGAAAAAATCTATAAGCTTTTCCGTGTGACTCGCATGGGGCTCGAACCCATGACCCCAACATTAAAAGTGTTGTGCTCTACCAGCTGAGCTAGCGAGTCTCTATACCATCTTTTTGTAAAGCGAGTGCAAAGGTACAACAAAGTTTTGATATTTGCAAATTATACGCCCACTTTTTGCACTTTTTTTATTCATCAGCCTCTCTTTCGGCTATTTCTACGGGGATATTTTCCCTCTCTTTCGTCACATACCGTTGCCAATAAGCCATGATGAGCGTTGTGAGAGGCAGGGCTATAATGAGTCCGACAAAGCCAAGCAATGCACCCCAAACGGAAAGCGAGAGAAGCAGGATGGCTGGGTTTAGCCCCATCGCCTTACCCATAATGCGCGGAATAACGATTGCCTCCGTGATGAGCTGGACAAGACAGAACAGTCCGAACGCCAGTCCAAACACCACCCAGAAGTTCTGTCCAGTATCGGCGGCCTTAAGCATGGCAAGAAATGCCGTCGGTATCAGGGCGAAGGTATGCAGATAAGGCACCAAGTCCATGATGCCAATCAAGATGCCGAGTCCTATAGCCATAGGGAAATCTATAACGGTAAATCCGATGCAGAACATTATGCCCATGCAAAGAGCCACAAGCCCCTGTCCCCGGATATACTTATTAAGCTCACACTCAACGTCTTTCATAAGCTCGTGCCAGAAAGCTCGGTGTTTTTCGGGAAATATGCGTACCCAATTAGTTGTGAGATATTCGTAGTCGAGCAAGATAAAAAACATATAGAGCAATGTTATCATAGATGCGACTATACTCAACAATATGTTTGCCGTTTCTCCCACGACAGCGAAAACTTTCGGCATAGCTGTACGCATGGCGTCTGAGAAATCCTCGCTTTTGAAGACACGCTCTATCTCTGTGCGGTGCTCACTCAGCCAAGTTTGTATATACGCCGAGACATCGTTTGTGTTGGTAGTCTGATGTACCCACCTCGACAACACATCGCCAAGTTTCTGAAACTGCTCTATCATTGGCGGAATGATAAGCCAGAGCAGAGTTCCGATAACCGAAATCACGAACACAAGAGTAACGACGATGGCCAAAGCACGTATGCGCACACGCAGTTTGTCCTGTACAAAACGCACTATCGGATAAAGCAGATAAGCAAAGAGCCATGCCACAAAAAACGGCAACAGCACACCGCTCAGATAATTCATTGTGAGCAACACCAGCGCAACCAGCGCGACAATGGCGGCCTTGCGTATGAAAATGTCGAAAGTAATTTTCTCTTGCATAGTTTTTTATTCTTTTACGCCAGCATTCCGTCCCATTTCCTTGCGATAGCATTCACGGCACAACGGCTCATATTCAGCCGTCTCGCCAAGCATTACCCGTTTCTCGTTTGCCACAAGGCGATGGCTGACGTATGCCAATGCTCCACACCTGACGCAGATTGCGTGAACCTTTGTCACCTCATCGGCAATGGCGCACAAAGCTGGCATCGGGCCGAACGGACGGCAACGGAAATCCATATCCAAACCGGCAACAATGACACGCACGCCACGGTTTGCCAACTCGTTGCACACATCTACAAGTCCGTCATCGAAGAACTGAGCCTCGTCAACCCCCACTACATCTATATCTGTCGACAACAACAAAATAGATGCGGACGAGTCAATCGGTGTGCTCGGGATTACATTGTGATCGTGGCTGACCACATCCCCTTCCGAATATCGGACATCTATCGCTGGCTTGAAAATCTCGACCTTCTGTCTCGCAAATTTCGCACGTTTCAAACGGCGTATCAGCTCCTCTGTCTTGCCTGAGAACATAGAGCCGCACACCACTTCAATTCTTCCGGGGCGGTGTGTCTCCCCAACCAAATTTTCCATCATATCTGCAAAGGTAGTGCAAACGAATGAAATAAAAAAGAAAAAAAATAATTTTTTCTTTTTATTTCTGAGAGCAGCCTACCTTATCTAAAGGTAGTACAAACGAATGGAATAGAAAAGAAAAATTAATTTTTTCTTTTTATTTCAGAGTGCTGCCTACCTTATCTAAAGGTTGTGCAAACGAATGAAATAGGAAAAAAACAGTCTCACACACCGTTAAAAAAAATGCAACCGCTTGCATTGGCTATAGCAAGCGGTTGCATAAGCCATCGCAAGCGGCTGCAATGGCTTATGCACTATGCGGCATTTTTTTGCATGGTTTCCCAATGATGCAAAACTGATTTTTCCATTTTCCGCATGCGCAGTACCCAAAGAAGAGTAATCTACGAACAAGCGTTTAATTCCGCCAACGGGTATTAAATAATAACCTCCAACACTCCCCTGCCTATTGGGGAGGGGTTGGGGGAGACTGTAATTTTTGTCTCTCAATATATATATTGTCGAAAAAAATATGTAATTTTGCACATTATAATAATATAGCATCAAGAACATGACACTTTATCCAAAACTCATAACAGACGCCTTGGCTACCGTGATGTACCCAGGCACAAAGAAAAACCTCATTGAGAGCGACATGCTCGCCGACCAGCCATCGATTGACGGCATGAAGGTAAAGGTGGTATTGACATTTCCACGTGACCCAGACCCGTTCCTGAAATCTACAGTTAAGGCTGCAGAGGCGGCGATACATTACCACGTCGGCAAGGATGTTGAGGTTGAGATTGTAACTGAATTTAAGTCAAAACCACGCCCTGAGGCCGACAAACTGCTTCCTGAGGTAAAAAACATCATTGCCGTAAGCTCTGGCAAGGGCGGCGTGGGAAAAAGCACCGTCTCGGCAAACCTTGCCGTAGCATTGGCAAAACTTGGATACAAGGTAGGACTGCTTGACACAGACATCTTCGGCCCGTCAATGCCAAAAATGTTTGGAGTTGAAGACGAACGTCCGTATGCCGTAGAGAAAAACGGCCGACAACTCATAGAGCCTATCGAGAAATATGGCGTAAAGCTGCTGTCTATTGGATTTTTCGTAAATCCAGACACTGCCACACTGTGGAGAGGCGGCATGGCTACCAGCGCTCTGAAACAGCTGATCGGAGATGCAGATTGGGGCGAGCTTGATTATTTTATTCTCGACACACCTCCCGGCACATCTGATATCCATCTGACTTTGCTGCAAACTCTTTCTATCACAGGAGCTATCATCGTGAGCACACCACAAAAAGTTGCGCTTGCCGACGCGCGTAAAGGCATCGACATGTACCTTAACGAGAAGGTTAACGTGCCTATTCTCGGACTTGTGGAAAACATGGCATGGTTTACTCCTGCTGAGCTTCCTGAGAACAGATACTACATCTTCGGGAAAGAGGGATGCAAGGATTTGGCCAACGAAATGAACCTGCCGCTGCTTGCGCAGATACCTGTTGTACAGAGTGTTTGTGAGAATGGCGATAAGGGCGTGCCGTCTGCCACAGACCCTGACACGATAATGGGACAATCATTCCTGTCATTGGCGCAAAGCGTTGTAACGATGGTGAACCGAAGAAACAAGGAGCTGCCCAAGACAAAGATTGTCAATGTAAAGAAATAAGACTGGGAGGGCAGGTTTGTAACCTGCCTTTTTATTTATTGTGGCAGGTTACAAACCTGCCCTCCCGGTAAAAGACACTTCTTTGAATGCGTAGCGGCGCTGGCGGCCTTGATCATCGAGAAGGATAAGATGCCCGTCGTCCTCAACCTTAACGATAGAGGCACAGAATGAGCCTTCTGCATCACAATAACTGAAATTGCCGGCACGACGATATAAAGAGGCGTGATAAAGAGCCGAGATTTCGCCGTACTGACATTTTCTTATCATATCATAATAATAAGCGAAGGAATCAAGGATTGCATCAAGCAATTTGTTTCGGTCCTCATCGTGCCCTGTGACAGAACAAAGAGAAATCGGATTTGGCGCATCGCTGACAAACGTATGCTGATTGACATCTATGCCGACGCCAAAGATACAAGATGAAATGCCATGGCTATTCACAGAAGTCTCTATCAGAGTTCCGCTGATTTTATAGCCGTTCCAATAAATGTCGTTTGGCCATTTCAGCGCAAACCCGCCGGCATATCCGTCGAGAGCCTTTTTTATGGCGAGTGCCATAGCCATAGAGAGAACGAACTGGCGAGGCACAGGAACACCCACAGGACAAATCTTTACTGAGAACAAAAGATTCTTGCCTCTTTCACTCTCCCATTTATTCGCGCCCTGCCCCCTGCCTGCAGTCTGATAATCGGCAACAGCAACCACCATGTCGTCATCGGCTTCCAAAGGAATGTTGCGGACAACATTATTCGTACTGTCGGTCTCATCAAGATATATGACACGCCTGTTCATAGCAATATTTTATAAGAGGTTAGGATTGAACGCATCGACAATATGCTCGTAGCACTCTATGTTGTTTTCTGAGCCGATAACGGATATTATATCAAAACGTATCTCGTCTATAATATTATTCATCTTTATATACCTGTTGGCACAATTTGCAATGTTGCGTATTTTCTTCACATCGATGCTGTCTTCCGGCAGCAAGGCACCCTTCTCACTGCGGGTCTTTACCTCCACAAACACAAGAACTGTATGATCGGGAGTATAGGCAATAATATCTATATCTCCTTTTCCGTATGGCGGCCGCCAGTCGGTCTCTACAAGTATATACCCCTCCCTGTCAAGAACATCAAGAGCATACGTCTCGCCCCATTTGCCAATATCGTTGTGCCTCGCCATAAGCTAGATGAAACCGTTATTCCTTAAAATCAACATATTCCCCCTCGTCGTGAGGAATAATCTTACGGCCTGTCTTCCGAGGATCACGTCTGTCGATAATTGTCTCACCGGCATTGCCCACCGTAGTACGCCCCTGCTTAGCATTGGTATTTGTAAATGCGTCATCAGAAAAACCATTTCCCCTATTGCCTTTAAACATCTTAAAGACACCACGGAAACGGTTATATAAAAAAAACACTATAACGACAGCCGCCATAAAACCAATCAGCAATATGGCAAGCAGGAAAACAAACAGGAATTTAATCATACGCTAATCTTTTTTACTACGGAAGCTTACGGCTACTGAAAGTACAACATACCATGCAATAATTATTGCAAACGCCGTGATTCCAAATATTGCCAGCAACGGCAAACAGGTAAGCAGGAACATGTATTTTATCCCGTTACCCTTCCATCCCCAATGCTTGAACTTCAAGGCAAACATCGGTATCTCGGCTACCAGGAGCCAACAGCTGAGACATATCATTGCCAGCACAACCATTGTCATGCCAGGTGACGATTCCAAATAGCCTCCGGCACCAACAAACAGCGAGCCCCAGAAAAGTGCATTGGCAGGAGTAGGCAAACCTATAAAGCCCAAAGACTGACGTTCATCAAGGTTGAACTTTGCCAGACGCAAGGCCGAGAATGCAGCTATGACAAATGCGAAGTATGGAATGTATTCCCGAAAAGGCTGCATGAACACAGGGTAATCCATAACACCAAGCTCTGTAAACACAATTGTAGCCGGAGCCATTCCGAATGTGATATCATCGGCAAGCGAGTCGAGTTCCTTTCCTATAGGCGACGAGACATGCAGCAGACGAGCCGACATGCCGTCGAAGAAATCGAATACTGCACCTGCCACTATCCACAATAATGCCAAACGGACATTGCCCATGAAAGCCCAATATGTTGCGACACATCCAGAGACGAGATTGCAGCAGGTGATAGTGTTGGGTATATTTCTGACTAAAATATTTGCCATAGCCATAAAAATATGATTGGGAGCCTACGAAATGGCTCCCAATAGGTTTAAACAATAGATTTTTACTTAAGTTTTGCGATAACAGTAAGGTCGCCGGTTGTGGCCTGCCCCATCTTGACACAGACTTCAGTACCGACAGGTAGAAAGACATCTACACGTGAGCCAAGTTTGATAAAACCAAGATGCTCATCGATATAACAGTCCTCACCTTCCTTAGCGTATGTAACAATTCTACGTGCCACGGCACCCGCAATCTGACGGCACAGCACATCTACCCCATCAGGGGTTGTAATCATTACGTCGGCATGCTCGTTCTCCTCACTTGCCTTTGGCAGCCAAGCCTTATGATAATTACCGTTAAAATGTTTTACAAACTTCACTTTCCCATCTACAGGAAACCAGTTGGCGTGAACATTGAACAGACTCATAAAGATAGAAATCATCAGACGCTTGTCGTGGAAATAGGTATTCTCCTCAACTTCCTCAATAACGACAATCTTTCCATCGGCAGGAGCGACAACAAGCTTGCCGGTATCCTCGCAGCTGTTATAACGTATAGGGCATCTGTAGAAATTCAACACTATGGCATACACAACTCCAAACACCGCAACAAATGTCCAGAAGGGGACTTTGTTGTCGAAAGCCTGCCATAATACTGCTGCGACGGCAACAATACCCATCAAGCCATAAAGCAAGGTATCTGTGCCCTCACGATGTATTCTTATCTTCTTTATTTTCTTTATTCTGTCTCCCATGGAAAATTTACGAGTATATTTTGTTGCAAAGTTAATTATTTTTTATCTTTCAGCAAAATTTTCTCTGCCATTCTTTTGGCAATATGGCATAATTGTAGTAATTTTACGCCTCAAAACACATCTCACAATGGAAGATTTCATACATTTACATGTTCACACACACTATTCAATCCTTGACGGACAGTCAAAGATAAACAGACTTGTTGACAAAGCTGTTGCCGACGGAATGCGAGGAATGGCTATCACGGACCACGGCGTAATGTTCGGAATAAAAGAGTTTGCCGACTATTGCGCCGGAATAAACAAAGGCAGAAAAAAAGAAGGTCTGGAGCCTTTTAAGCCCATCTTCGGATGTGAGATGTATGTGGCACGGCACGACAAGACCGACAAGGTTGCGGAGAATGGCGACAAGTCTGGCTACCACCTTATTGTGTTGGCAAAGAATTACCAAGGCTACAAAAACCTGATAAAACTTGTATCACGCTCATGGGTAGACGGTTTCTATTACCGTCCGAGAACAGACCGCCACGACCTTGAGCAATATCACGAGGGGCTCATTGTCTGCTCGGCATGTATAGCGGGCGAGGTGCCAGCGAAAATCCTGAAAGGTGATATTGAAGGCGCACGTGAGGCATGCCTTTGGTATAAGAATCTTTTTGGCGACGACTATTATCTTGAGCTTCAGCGGCACGAGGTTACAGACCCGAATATTCTCGCAAACCGCGAGACATTCCCATTGCAGCAGAAAGCCAACAAAGTTCTGATAGAAATGGCAAGGGAATACGGCATTAAACTGATTTGCAGCAACGACTGCCATTTTGAGGACAAAGACACCGCCGAGGCTCACGACCATTTGCTTTGTCTGTCAACAGGAAAAGATCTCGATGATCCTAACCGTATGAGGTACACCAAGCAGGAGTGGTTCAAGTCGAGACAGGAGATGAACGACATTTTCAGCGATGTGCCAGAGGCACTTGTCAACACTACAGAAATTCTCGACAAGGTTGAGACCTACTCCATAGAAAATGGACCTATCATGCCTTTCTTCCCTATTCCTGAAAGTTTCGGAACAGAAGAGGAATGGAGACAGAAATTCTCTACCGATGACTTGTACAGAGAATTTACTACCGACGAAAATGGCGAGAACCAGCTTTCGCCAGAAGAGGGACAAAAGGTTATAGAGCGTCTTGGGGGTTACGACAAGATATACAGAATTAAGTTTGAGGCTGACTATCTTGCCAAACTTGCATACGACGGAGCAAGAGACCCAAGCAGATACGGCGAGAACCTTTCAGACAATGTTAAGGAACACATAAATTTTGAACTTCACGTAATGAAGACCATGGGTTTCCCAGGCTACTTCCTTATCGTGTCAGACTTCATAAATGCCGCCCGTACAGAGCTTGGCGTAATGGTAGGTCCCGGACGTGGCTCGGCAGCAGGCTCTGTTGTTGCCTATTGTCTTGGCATTACGAAGATAGACCCACTGAAATACGACTTGCTGTTTGAGCGTTTCCTTAACCCAGACCGCGTGAACCTCCCCGATATTGATACCGACTTCGACGATGACGGACGAGGTAAAGTGTTGCAGTGGGTAATGGACAAATACGGACATGAGAACTGCGCACATATCATCACGTATGCGAGTATGGCAACAAAAAACTCCATCAAGGATGTGGCACGCGTGGAAAAGCTGCCTCTCGATGTGTCGAATGCCCTGTGCAAGGCTATTCCCGACAGGCTACCCGACGGTCTAAAGATGAACCTTACAAATGCCATCAAGTGTACTCCAGAGCTTCGTGAGGCAGAGGCATCTGCCGACCCAAGAGAGCGCAACACCATAAAATACGCAAAGATGCTCGAGGGTACCGTACGTGGCACGGGTATTCATGCCTGCGGTTTCATTATCTGCCGTAACGCCATAAGCGACTGGGTACCGGTATCTACAGCCGACGACCCGGATTTCAAAGGCTTGAAAGTTCCTGTCACCCAATACGACGGTCACGTTATCGAGTCGACAGGTCTTATAAAAATGGACTTCCTCGGACTGAAGACCCTGTCGGAGCTAAAGGAGGCATGCAAGGTTGTGAAGCAGACTTTGGGCGAGGACATAGATCTTGACACGTTGCCTATTGACGACGAGCTTACATATAAACTCTATCAGCAGGGACGCACAATCGGAACTTTCCAATTTGAGTCGCCCGGCATGCAGAAATATCTGCGTGAGCTGCACCCAACTGTTTTCGAGGACCTTATTGCCATGAACGCACTATATCGTCCAGGGCCTATGGACTACATTCCTGAGTTCATCAAACGAAAGAACGACCCATCGCTTGTAAGCTACGACATACCTTGCATGGAGAAATACCTCAAGGACACCTACGGTATTACGGTTTACCAGGAACAGGTGATGTTGCTGAGCCGGCAACTTGCCAACTTTACCCGAGGCGAGAGCGATGCGCTGCGCAAGGCCATGGGTAAAAAGAAGAAAGCCATCGTTGACGCCATGAAGCCTAAGTTTATTGAGGGCGGACAAAAGAACGGACACGACCCGAAGGTTCTTGAGAAAATATGGGCAGACTGGGAGAAATTCGCATCGTATGCTTTCAACAAGTCGCATGCCACATGCTACTCATGGGTAGCATACCAGACGGCATATATGAAGGCACACTACCCTGCCGAATACATGGCCGCGCTTATGACCCGTCGCTTCAGTCAGATTACCGAGATCACGAAGCTCATGGAAGAATGTAAAGCCATGAATATCTCAACGCTCGGTCCCAACGTAAACGAGAGTTTCGTTGGCTTTGGTGTAAATGGCGAAGGTGAGATCAGGTTCGGACTATCAGCCATAAAGGGCATGGGAGGAGCTGCTGCCGAGGCTATTATCACCGAAAGAGAAAAGAACGGTCCATACAAAGACATCTTCGACTTTGTAAAACGTGTGAGCCTTAAGGACGTAAACAGGAAAGCCATAGAAAGCTTGGCACTCAGCGGAGGTTTCGACTGTTTCAATATAAGACGCGAGGATTTCTTCGGAATGAATACCAAGGGAGAATTGTTTCTCGACACCCTTGTAAAGTTCGGACAGCAATATCAGACAGCCAAGCAGCAAGCTACAAACTCCTTATTTGGAGAAGAAGAAGTTGAGATTACAAATCCACCTATTCCACAAGGAGAAGACTGGAGCACGATAGAACGGCTCGGCAAAGAAAAAGACCTTGTTGGCATATATCTCTCCGCTCATCCTCTCGACGACTATGCCGTAGTACTGAAGGCTATGTGCAATACCCATTGCTACGAGTTTGCCGACAAAGAGAAACTGCTCGACAGAGAAGAAATTACACTTGGAGGCATCATAACAGATGTCAAGAAGAAATTCACCAAGAAAGGTGACCCATGCGGTTTCGTAACCATAGAAGACTATGAGGGACCAGGCGAATTGGCTCTGTTCGGCGACGACTGGGGAGCATGGAACAGCAAGTTTATTGTAGGCGCAACTGTCTACATAACTTGTAAATGTATAAAGAAATTTCCCACAAGCACTTTCATAAGCACACAGATAAAGAACGTGGAGTATATGCAGGCGGTAAAGGAAAAATACATCGAGAAATTCACCATCACAGCCGATGCTGACAAGATAGACGAAAACACGGCATCGGACATATCAACCATCGTATCAGCACATCCAGGAAAGGTGACGCTGTATTTCCAGTTACTCGACCGCATACACAACACTACCGTAATGCTACGTATGCCCAACCAAGGCATCGAGCTTACAAAAGAACTGATCGAATATATCGAAGCCAACGAAAACATCAGCTATGCTGTGAACTGACATTCCTTTGGGCAGGAATATCAGTTCACATCTATGCACTCATAGTGTATCTCACGCGGAAATCCTTTTGTCTTAACCTCAAACTTCTGCCGGCTGTCATCCCACAACAGTGTTGCAACAGCATAGTCACCCTGCTCGAAAGCATAACCGTCACAGGCATCTTGATAAAGAGTGAACAAAGCATCACCTCCAGGATAGACAAGAGCCGTGACAGGCTTGTCTATCTGTGCGGCAGAATACTCCATCACATCGGTAACGGGAATAATGCTGCCTGCCCTTACATAAAGCGGAAGATGTTCGATTGTAGTACAGACTTCTATCCACTGTCCGCCTTCATACCGTCTGTTTGTCCAGAAATCTATCCAAGCATTCCCCTCAGGTAGATAAACCTTTCTCACCGTTTGCCGGCTGGCAGGCTCTGTCACCGGACAAACAAGAATATCACCGAACAGATATTCGTCCTTGATATCATAGACTTTGGCATCGTCAGGATAGTCGAAAGACAGCATCCTTGCCATCGAGTAGCTCTCCATGGTCTGACGTGCCGCCATACTATATATATAAGGCAGAAGAGCGTACCTGAGCCTGATCATCTTAAGTATGGCATCATAATATTCTGTACCCGGCTCTCCGAACCGCCATATCTCACGAGGAGTATCAGTGCCATGACTGCGCAACACAGGCAGAAAGGTAGCCCACTGGAACATACGCGTGTAGAACTCCCTGTAGCCTTCGTCACCGACACCATTCGGGAAATCACCATTATAGAACCATCTTGTGTTGTCGTTTCTGACAAAGAAAGCACCCACATCAACCGTCCAGTAGGGATTGCCTGTAGCCATGTAGTTGAGTCCCGAAGGTATCTGACGCTTGAAGGCATCCCACGAGGCATGAGTATCACCGTTCCATACTATGGTGGCATACCGCTGTTGTCCGGCATATCCGCTGCGCGTAAGGTTGAGCACCCTCTTGCTTCCGTCGGTGCTCCGTTGGTTTTCGTATATTCCCTTGGCATGATACAGCGAATAGAGGCTGCTACGCTCCGCCCCCAACGTCTCACTAAGGATAGCCTTATTGAGCAGCCACCGCTGTTCATGACTGTCCCATCCGTATGGCTTTCCGTTTACGGTGTCGGTCATTCTGCGCCAGTCTGCATCAACGGGCTCGCTACAGTCGCACCACCAGGCATCGAAACCGTTGGAAAAGAACTCGTCATTAACATACTTCCAATAATACCGTCGGGCATCATCGTTGAAAACATCATAAGAAGAGTGTGGTAACATATATCCCCGGTTCTTGAAGTCAACCTCCTGCGGACAGGACTGCGGATTAGGCCATATACTTACCATTATGCGGGCATTCAAGGCATGAAGCGAGTCGGCCAGAGTCTTCGGATCGGGATAGAACTTACGATCCATCTTCATATACCCCCACCCTTGCGGCCAGTAGTTCCAGTCCTGCACGATAACATCTATTGGCACATGGCGACGGCGATATTCCTTTACCGTCGCCAACAGCTCGTCTGTAGAACGGTATCTCTCTTTCGACTGTATATAGCCGAAAGCATACAAAGGCAGTAACTGAGCCTTACCAGTCAGCTCGTGATAGCCGGCAACAACATCCTGCATTCTGTCACCTTTAATGAAATAGTAGTCGAGTTGCCGCGCCGCTTCAAGCTGCATGGTGAAACGAGAGTCGGCAGACGAATACTTCATGGCACACCCGGCATCGAAGAGAAGGCCGTAGCCTTGGGGTGACAACAGGACGGGAACATGCACCTTCAGGTTATGCTGCGTAAGCCAGAGGGTCTTGCCGAGCAGGTTCATATAGTCCTCCATGTGAGCTCCGAGTCCGTAGATGGCTTTGGTCCCTTTGCACATGAAATGTGAACAGTAGCGAGTAGAGACACCTACAGTATCACGACTTTTCACATCCCTCACCGTTATCTTGCCGTTTGCAGTATCGATGACACGTGCCGTTTTCTCATCAAAGACAACATTTTCCAAAGCAACAGGCTCTGCCTGCCTGTTTGTTTCGGTCAACAGCGTACGCCCCGTTGTTCTGTCAACGAAAGAGACAGCACCCGTTACATTGTCGACATATACAACCAGTTCTGAAGACGCCAGTCTGCGGAAACCGCCAATATACGTTTCCTCAACCTTTACCTCACAGTTATTATAAACACATACACCAGTATTGTTGCCATGCAGAATACCGTCGGGTGACCACTGCACCCTGACTATAGAAGGAGTGACGAACTTCACGCAGACATCAGAAACCTTTGCCTCTGACAAGGCGAATGACACGACAAACAGAAAAAAAAATCGTAAACGCATATTCCTCTTTATATTTAAGTAGATGTTGAAAATTAGTTTATACTAAGCCACATGGGCAAAATTGATATTGAGTTCAAATCCAATAGCCGCCAAAGCTCGATTGGTTGCGTAAAGCAAGGAATCTGTGGAAAAATAATCCACAGGTCTGAGCCATTTGCCCTTGAGTATTCTCCACAGTGTCTCTGCGATATTCAGATGAGGACTATATGGAGGGAGAAAGAAAAGGTACAGGCCTCGCTTTTTCCATATCGGCCGAAGTTCCTTCATGAGTTTGCACCTGTGCACGCTGGCATTGTCAAGCACCACGAATGTATCCTTGCGGATACGCATCGACAGTCTGTCAAGAAAGTCTGCGATTTTATCAGCCTTCATGTTCTCCGTTGTAGAGAAGCCCTCATATTGGTTATTACGGTCAATCATACCGAAGATATTGAGCCTGAGGCCTCTTTCAGAAGGGATATACACATCCTCTCCACGGAACTGCCAGCCATAGGGCACATAGCCTTCCGTGCAGATATGGCTTTCATCTCCGTAGTAGAGGTCTATCAGGCCGGCTGTTGCCTGTCTTTCGAGTTCCTGCAGCTTCTCGGTCTTGTACGCATAGAGCTGCGGCGAGGGCTTACCCTTTGGACGTTTCCTTATACGTCTATATCTCGCGCCAATGCGGATAAAAAAGCCCTGAACGTACTCTCGCTCGCCTCCTTGCCGGACGCTTGCTGCCAGGCTTCCTTTGCCCTCATTACGCTTTGTCTGTCGTTCTCGATGGCTATACGCACCGCTTCCTCGTCCGAGCAGTCCATTATTGGCTTCCGACCACGTCCCGGACGTGTCTCCAAACCCTTGATGCCGTCGACTTCGAACCGCTTCACCCATGAATTGACGGATATATGGGTCATTTCGGTCTGTACCCCAACTTCTTTGGAGGTCAGACCACTGGATTTCAGAAGTATTGCGCGACAGCGCATACGGAAAGCGTGGCTCTTGCCTTGGCGAAAGCCCTCTTCCAGCTGCAGACGTTGCTGGTCTGTCAGTTCTATAACTTTGATTTTGGCCATAGTCGTAACTGTTATGGTACATAACTATAACGGAAGAACCACAACAAAAATTTTGATATAAACTAATTTTCAACATCTACTTATTATTTTATATGTTATAGTTGGTTCTATAAAGTTAGCGGCGGACAGAAACTTTCTTCGACTGACAATCTGATCTCGACTAAAAATCAAAATTCTAACAAAGTTAATTTTTAGAGGCCACCTTATACTTATATATACGAAAGATAACGTAAAGATACAGAAACAAAAACGGTTTTAACCATCAAAAATAAAAAAAGAAGCTATCTATAGCAACAAAGGCTATACAATAGCAGCAACAGGCAAGACTAAATCTTATAGCAGTTCATAATTTTTATGAAAAGAGTTCTGTATCTCGATTATTTTATTTAATTTTGCAACAGAAATCAAGAAACAACAAATACTTAACATGGAAGTAACAATCACAACCGAGAATTTCGAGAGTTACAAAAATGGCGAATTGCCATTGGTAGTAGACCTTTGGGCTACATGGTGCGGACCTTGCCGCCAGATTGCCCCAATCATCAGCGAGCTTGCTGAGGAATACGACGGCAAACTTGTTGTCGGCAAGTGCGATGTTGAGGAGAACGATGACATTGCAATGGAGTTTGGCGTACGAAACATCCCAACTATCCTTTTCTTCAAGGGCGGTCAGCTTGTTGACAAATTCGTTGGCGCTGCATCAAAGGCTAAGATTGAAGAGAAATTCAAGGCTCTGCTATAATAATACAAAACCCAATATTGAAGGGGTTGGATGCTGACAACATTCGGTATCCAACCTCTTTACTTTTTGCTAAATTCAAACAATTATGAATGCAAATATCTCAGCAGTAAAAGTACTGGCTACAGCGTTATTGTTTGTTTTCAGTCCATTTAAGATGATGGCGCAATACGAAGAAGAAAAAACAGACACACAAGAAGCCTATTCTCTCGCAAGCATAAAATATTGCGACAGCTACGATGACTTGGCTAAAAACAATTAGAATTCAGCCGACTCCGTATAGATTATATTTCACGACAGTAAACTCATTCTACCTTCTTTTATTCACATGTTTCTTGCCATCTTTAATATAAATTGAAGGACATGACAATACAGACGTTGCTTTTCTGCCTCCAATGTCATAAATCATTTTATTGCCAGCCTCTTCCTCATTGCTGACATTACGAACACCTGTAGGCAATTGGTCTTCAGGAAACATCTCGCCGTCTACATTCCATCCTTTACCGCTATGTAAATATTTGAAATATGATCCCCATTCATCAATTACCATATATAACGGCTCATCGAGATAATACATGAAATTTCCAAGCACACATCCCGTGCCTTCGAGTATGCGATGTCCGCTGTCAAAACTTATCATCTTTCGCTGCACACCATCACCACTGTCATAGTATTCAACCTTAGTAACAGTAATAGGAGCCAAGCCAAACTGGTCGCCCTCATTCAGGTTAAAATCAAAAATTAGATATTCATCACCTATCTGCTCGAACATTGTATTATCATCTTTGGGAAACCTGCTTTTGTGGGCATACACTTTTCCATCTTCTTCCCTAAGCGAAAGTCTGTGGAAATAAGTATAGCCTTCTCCTTCATCCTGATAATTATCAGCAATCTTCATAAATTCTCCGTTATACTTTTTGGAATCTATCGTATTATCCTCACATACTCTATAGTAGAGTTTGCCATCAATTTCTTCCGTACCTTTAACAAAATACACAGGCATATAATAGAAAGGCCAACCTGCAAGATACTGACCTCTCATTTCCCAGTAGCTGTTCTCATCCAACATTCTTACTGACTGTGAAGCAGCATATGTACTGACAAACATAAATGACACTAATATTAATAATAAATGTTTCATAATGCAATTATTTATTTGATATTGAAAAAATAGTATTTTTTTCAATTGTTGTACCACCACTAATTATAGTTGTTTCCCCTTTAATATCAATCTTTCCACCTTTGAAAACTACAGGGCCTGCTTTCTTTTTATCTGTAACATTACTTCCAATTCTAATATTTTTCCCTATAAACGACTTTGCCTTTGCGCCAGATGCACCCATTATATTTTCATTCTGAATATATAAATCACAATCTGTCGAATTAATTATATATGGTCTGTAATTGTATTTTGATATACATATATCGACACTATCTGAGATGACTTTACATGCAGCATTATTTCCATAATATAATTGAATCGTATTATTCTTTTTATTAAGAAATGTAATATATGCAACATTTTGATTCAAGTCAACAAAAATAGAGTCAGAAGTTCTAACAACATCCACCTCTTCAAAGGATAATGGTTCATGAACATAAAAATACATACTAGGGTCACCGTAAAGTTCATATATGTCTTTAGTATAATTAATCTTTTCTATATTTGTATTATTTTGAAAATTATAGTTTGACTCTTCCAATATTGCCAATCCTTGCCTCAGAATATTACCAATTCTATACTCTGGGTATAAAGAATGTGACGTTATTTCGTTCATGTTTGGTAAATTGATTATTATCCCAGGAGTTGGCCAAATTGCATTTATCAGTCCTAATAATAAAATGTCATTATACCCACTATAAGATGTATTAGTAGCAGCTATTATTGCGACACTACCACCATCAGCTTTTCTCTGTAACATTTCCGCCAAACATTCTCTAAAAGTAAAATCACCAGATTTACAATTTATACTAAAAACAACAGGAAGTTTCCCCTTGTTATTAAGCTGGCTGACAAGAACGGGATTCAACAATAACTTTTCCCATGTCAAGTGTGTGCCATGGTCTCTATGGATTACAAAGAATACACCATTATTAATTTGATTAACGACATCTTGACCTGTACCATTCCAATTAAAACCTGCTTCACGTGTTAAATAATCAGGTATTGGATCACCAAATGAATAGTATCTGCTCCAGTTAGAGGGATTTACATTAGTATCTGTCGTATAGACCCTTTTAATATTATAATCATGATTATTTATAAGATAAGATGCAATATCTTCAGAAGTTTGCACATATCTTCTATCCTCATACCCGTCAGGACATGATTTATAATCAATTATTAAACCTCCCTTATCTTCAAAATATGCAGTGTTTAGTCCATCTTTATAAAAAGAACTATCTTTTGGAGGATTTTTCTCATAATCTATGATTTTTTCAACAACCGCAATAGAACTTTCTATAGATGCAACAGACAATCTACCTATTAACACTTCTTGATAATGATCATTATTAATTAAACCATATGGATAATCAGTATAATAGAATGCAGAACCTGTCGTACCTGTTAAATGATACAAATCTTCTTTTCGTACGGCAGGTATAACATCATGGTCTCCAACCAATAATGCATATGTTAAATTAGGGCTATTATCATAAACACTATCAATACATGCTTTTATTGTATTCTCTGTCCAAATGCTATTATATAAAACATGAACGTTGTAACCCGACAATCTCTTCCAATCAGCAAATTTCTCTACAGCATTCATATAGTCAGGAACTGATATTATCAAATAATCACAAGGAATTATAGAATTATCAGAAGAATAAGCAACTTCATTAGTACCATTTGCGGTTATATTATTTAAAAAAGAATTTGAACTCTTGTACAGAAATCTGACGGTATCATTTTGTAATAAGGAACGAGACGCTGTTTTATATACAATTTTAAATCTTATATAATTATATATTTTCGCAATCTTTGTATTATAATCATATTTAACCGGTGTAATATAACAATTAAATATAGTTTGTCCATTAAATATCAAATTTTCCCCCTCGTTAACAATTGAATTTGGATAATAACCTGCGAATTGAAGCATACTGGGAGTATTCTCACTATTAAAAAACGCATATGATGTATCATCTAAGGAAGCTCTTGCTGAAGACATATTGATAGGATAATCAATACTCATACTATCTATAATTTGGATTGAGCCTTCTTTTCCCATTGGAAGAACAAATTTTTCATTTCTAAATGGAATTGCTGGATATTGAGGAGTATCAGGTAAGTAAAAACCATCAATTTTCAACAAAAAACAATTTGAAAAAATATCATCTTTCTGTTTTATGATATGATTGAATCGATAAGTAACTATCAAACCGTCTGTACATTGTTCAATATCTCTTGTAGGCGTTGCATTGCTCACATTTTCAATATTGCCTGTAATAGTATTAATATATTCAATACTATCAGCTTTTGCAATATTTAAAAAAAACGACACAAAAGATATTAACATGTATTTATTTATATAGTCAAAATGAAACCATTTCATATTCACATTTTTTATAGGTTTAAGTGTTATAATCATATTTTTATAGAAATCAAAGTTCATAATAAACTTTAAAATCAAGTTATTTACTTATCAACCATCATTTTTTGTACAAGCCATATTCTATCTGCATTTATACCATATAAACACATTCCAGGACCTAAACCGTCCGCTTCTATTCAATATATACAAAATAAAAGATTTTTGATTTCATAGTTTTTATTGCAAATATAGTTTTTTTTCCACAAATATTTTTATTTCATAAACAAATGATAACTATAATAACACTTATTAACAATTCCGTTGGGTCAAGTAACTACTCAAAGATTTATTGCCCACAGATTACACAGATATTCTTTTGGTGCAGACGCACCAACTACATAGAACGCTATATCTGTACAGATAAAAATCTGTGAAATCTGTGTTTTTTTTATGGCATTGCTAAGCTTTGCTTCAGCAAAGCGAAACCTTGTAACCGTTATACAATAAAAGAAAACGACATAGCAGAGTAGTTACAGGATCAACATTATCATATGCAAAAACTACAAATAGAGGAAAAAATGTAAAATCATATTTTCACCCACTTTTAATATTTCCCCAAAAAACATAGCAGGCAGAGTCTGTTTATTCAGTCAACATATTATATATACTAGAGAAAATACTTTTAAATCGTAAAGGCAAACTATTATTAATCGTTTTTCGGTACGATTAATAATAGTTAAGAAAAGTCACATATATCCGAAAGGGTTCACATATAGACATCTTGCTCTACAAATTTATTCTACCACTACCTTACGCATGCCTCCGTCGGTTTCCGCAATCGTTACCTTAACGGCATCAGCAGGCAACAGTTCGTCTATCAACTCTGGCCACTCTATGAAGCACAAGGCACCGCTATAGAAATAATCCTCGTAGCCCATATCGTAGACCTCATCAAGTTTTTTTATGCGATAGAAGTCGAAATGGTATATAAGCTCGTCGGTTGTGGCAGAGCGGTATTCGTTTACTATGGCAAAGGTTGGTGAGGTTATCACATCCTCTACTCCCAATTCCTCGCATATAGCCTTTATAAAAGTTGTCTTGCCTGCTCCCATAGAGCCATAGAAGGCAAAGACGGTGGCATCACCCATGTTCTCAACAAACTCGTGGGCAGCCTTCCTTATGTTGTCTAATGAATCTATTAAAATCTCCATTTTATTGTATTTTATTTTTATCTTTTCTTTGGTGTCAATGTAATGAGAGGCACAAGTATCTCTTCCATTGATATGCCGCCATGCTGGAATGTATCTTTATAGTACGACACATAATAGTTGTAATTGTTGGGATAGGCGAAGAAAGAATCTCCCGTGGCAAACACATACGAAGTACTGATATTCGGCGCAGGCAATTGAGCCTTCAGAGGCTCCTTTATTACGAAAAGGTCCTTGGAGTTGTAGTTAAGGTTCTTGCCAAGTTTATACCGAAGATTGGTATTGGTATTTCTATCACCAATAATCTTTACAGGCTTCGATGCCCTTATGCTGCCATGGTCTGTTGTCAGAATTACTTTATAATCGGTCTGAGCCAAACGGTGCATAATATCAGCCATAACACTGTGGCGGAACCAGCTCTGGGTAATGCTGCGGTATGCCGACTCGTTGTTGGCAAGTTCCCTGACCATCTTCGATTCCGTCCGTGCGTGCGAAAGCATATCAACAAAATTTACAACCAAAACATTCAGGTTGTTATTGGCGAGCGATTTCATCTGTTGCAGATATTTATCGCCACCAACAGAGTCGTTTATCTTGAAATAGCTGAATGTGTCGTGACGCCTGTATCGCTCTATCTGAGTCTTTATCAACGGCCCCTCATTGAGGTTTTTTCCTTCTTCCTCGTCCTCGTCAACCCAAAGGTCGGGAAACATCTCCGCAATTTTGTTTGGCATCAATCCGCTGAATATGGCATTGCGCGCATATTGTGTGGCTGTAGGCAGAATGCTGTAGTACAACTGCTCGTCGATATCGAACATATCACCAATCTCGGGTGCAAGCATGCGCCACTGGTCGTATCTGAAATTGTCGATAACCACAAGAAATACTTTGTCGCCATTGTCAATGGCTGGGAACACTTTTTTCTTAAACACCTCGGTGCTGAGCATCGGATGTTCTTTTGACTGCACAGCCACCCAGTCAAGATAGTTGTTTTTAATATATTTGGCAAATCCTATGTTTGCCTCCTCCTTCTGCATATTGAGCATCTCCGTCATGCCGCTGTCGGCAGAGCTAAGCTCAAGCTCCCAATGAACAAGTCGCTTATAGACATCTATCCAGTCGTCAGAAGTCTGGCAACTGTCTATCTGCTGCGCTATGTCCATATAGTTCTGCTGATAGCCCGACTGTGTAACCTCAGTTACAATCTCCTTCCTATGGATATTCTTTTTCAGCGTAAGGAGTATCTGACTCGGGTTAACAGGCTTTATCAGATAGTCGGCTATCTTAGAGCCTATTGCCTGATCCATAATGTCCTCCTCCTCGCTCTTCGTAACCATAACGACAGGGGTCTCGGGCGATATGATTTTTATCTGCTGCAGGGTCTCAAGCCCAGTCAGTCCCGGCATCATCTCGTCAAGCATTATTATGTCGAAACTTCTCTGCCTGCACTGTTCTATGGCATCTGGGCCGTTGGTGACGGTAACGACCTCATATCCTTTTTTCTCAAGAAAAATGATATGTGCCCTGAGATGCTCAATCTCGTCGTCTACCCAAAGTATAAGTCCGTTTGTCATTGTCGTATATTTCTAAAAACCATCGAGTTCGTAATATTCGTCCTCCAGATCATAGCTCTGTTGCTGTTTGTTTGTTTTATTGTTGTTTTGTACAGGTTCTGATGAGTCATCGAAATAAATCTCATCCTCTGCAGATTTCTCCTCAACTGGCTCCTCTGTTTTTTGAGGCTCATCCTGCTTTGGTTTGTCCTCTTGTTGTTTAGGCTCATCGGCCGTAACATGTTGCTGCCCTACAGACTCATCATGTTTTTCCTCCTCTACAGGTATCAGTGTCTCTTCTTCCTGTTGTCCGAGTATCTCTACAGGCAGCTTGTCCTCTACTGTCTCAACAGGCAGCAGCAAATCCTGCCCGTCAACCTCATTACCTCCATTGTCCTGCGTCTCCTCTGCATCTACAGGGATTACTTCTTCCTGATTTTCAGCCCGGTTTTGCTGTCCATGATTATCAGCAGGAACGTCAAATATTTCCATTTCATCATTTCCATCCGTGGCATTATCGCCTTCAATTGGAATTATGTCACCAGCCCCGGTGCCAGTATTCTCCTCTTCATCCGTCCCGCGCTCTACAGGCTCATCCTTAGGCTCAACCCTGACAGGCTCTGTCAGCAACGGCAGACGGCTTATCTCAAGTGGAGCAAAGTTTGTATCATAGAAGTCCTGATAGTCGGAATAGCTATAGTTTGTGCCAAGCAGCGGCAGGTTTATCTCGCTGATAATGACAGGCCTTGTCTTTGTGAGAATATCGGCGAGTTGCTTCTGAGTGGCAATATGACGGGCGTATTGCAAAACCTCATCATAGTTTCTGAAACCACGAACCTCCATGCGTCCCAATCCATCGGCATCCTCAACCGATATGTCAAAGTTGCGTGCCACATAGTAAGTGAAGTTCATCTTGGCGAGCTGATACAGCATCTTATTGGCATCGACAGAATCTGGGACAAACGCAAGCATGAATACGAAGTCGGTATTGCGCTCCGCATCGAAAGTCTTGGCATTTATGGAGTCGCTGTCGGCAAGAACAGCCGAGCGCCTTGTCCAGACATCGCCAAGGTCGAAACGTCCGCCATGAAGTTTCCGGCCCTCGTTTACGCCATTTACTATCATGCCTGCCATCTCCGCTATCCGGCTTTGCGGATATTTCTCAACAACAGCCTTCATATCCTCCAAACACCCTTTGGCATCGCCGCCATTGAGTTTCGCCAATCCTCCTATAAACAGGAACTTATCCCTATTGTCGCCTATTGGGAAACGGGTTGCCGATATGTGCGCATTGGCTATGGCCTCGTCAAGCCGGTCTGCCTTGAAAGCATCGTACGTGGCAGCATACAGCGAGTCCTCAATATGAGTACCGAGCAATGCGTTTTCCTTGAAATAAGGGTCGGTAAGCAATGTCGTCCACTGGCTTTCGGGATATTCAGTCCTCAGCTTCTCCACATATCCGGCTGCCACATCGTGCAGTCCTTTCCGTGAATAGAGAAGGAACATGTGGTAATATAAATCGTCCATTCGCTCAAAGCCGGCATAAGCAGTCTCGAGCCTGACAAGATGTTTCTCAGACAACGGCAGGTTATCGAGTTTGTCCTTAAATATCACTCCGGCATTGTACAATCCGTCCATGATGATAACATTGCTCGCCTGCACCTGTTCCTCGGTGAATGGTATCTGGGCAAGATAATACTCACGCTTGTGCGGGTCGTTCTGCGCACTGTCCTTTAGCTGCTCAAGAGAGTCCTGTACGGCCTCTACATGGGCTATCGAGTCACGCTGCTCATCTGTGAGTTCTAATTCCGCATTCAGCCCCCCGACAACTGTCTTGTTGACACGCTGCCAGTTGTCGACATTCTCACGTTTTCCCCATTGGCGCTCAAAAGCCTGCTTACCCTGCTGAACAGCCATTGGGTTGTAAAAATACCATGTAGCATTCTGGCGGTTGTTCTGCTGCGTATTTGTAGTATTATTTCTGTTTGCGCCATTGGCATTGCCGCCGTTCTGCTGCATTGTCTTCTGCGCATTTGCCTCATCCTGTTTCCGTTTCTCCTCCTTTTCTTTTCGCTTAAGTTCGGCTATTACTCTGTCAATGGCCGCATTACGGTCTTTCTCGCTCATCTTGGCAAGTTCCTGCAGAGAGTCTTGCAATTGTATGGCATCGGTATAAGGCACAAGTTCGTCGAGCACTTTTGAGCGGTTCGACAGCTGTTCATAATCATCACGCTCCTTATCGAGCAAGCCTATCGCCTCGCCATAGCATCTGCGGGCATCAGCATATTTGTCACGGCTCCAATAAATATCTCCGAGTTTCAGCAGCAGCACGCCTTTCTCAATGCCGCTTCTTGTTGCCTTCCCGTTGCCTTTCTCATAGCTGGCAATGGCTTTCAGCGTATCTTTCTGAGCAAGATATATGTTTCCGATGGCATAATAAACCTGGTCGAGATAATCTTTGTTCTTGTCGGAGGCAGCCATACGTCTCAGCTTGCCTATCATTTTTTTTGCCTGTGAGCCTGCCATAACCTCAGTCATGGCTATGCGGGCATTGAACTCGAGCTGATAAGGCGGATTTTTCTTCACCACGCTTCTGTAAGCCTTGTAAGCACCGGCGACATTTCCCGTCTCGGCATACAGCTGTCCGAGCAGATAGTACAAACGGGCCTTCTGTTTCTTGCGCATCTCGTGACTGATAGATTTTTTCACGTAAGGAATTGCCTTGTCGTATTCTGCGGTGTGTATATAATAGTCCGCCAACGTAAAATCCCATTCCTTCTGTGCGCGCCAGTGAATGGAGTCGCGCCTCATGTTGTTTATCACGTCCTCGGCATCGTAAAGCCACTCCTGCTCAATATAGCATTTTGCAAGCCACGCCCTGGCCCTTCCGTAGATGGCTGGCTGAGTGGCATACAGCCGGCTCATATATGCGAATGTGGAGGCAGCCTCGTCGAATGCGCCTTTATGAAACTGCGACCTTCCCATCAGCATCCATGCCTTCCAGAGAAACGGATTGTATTCTTTCCGTGAAAGCCACTCAATGTCTTTCTCGGTCTTGCGGCGGCTCTTGTTCCACTCGGGACGTTTTTTTATGCTGTGCAGTTTTATCGCCTTCTCACATTTCTCAATCGCCTTGTCGAAGTTGCCCTTACCTATCTCGCGGCTTTTTTTGTTTCCTACGGTGTACATGGGAATCATCTCGGTGAAGTTATCCTGATTTCCGTTTTCTTTTTCAAGCGAGCCCTCGATATATGCCTGAGCGCCATTGTAATATGTATTATACCTTGCGTTGAACGAATGCCACCATCTCGACCGCGAGGTGTTTTTCTCGGTCGAGCATGCGGCAAGCATTGTTGCTACGACAACAGCAGCCAGCGTCAGGTATAATATTTTTAAGTTTCGCATGCGTAATGAGGTTTTCAGGCCGTAAGGTCTTGAGGTTTTTAGGTGAGATTACATTTTTCACCTCACAACCTTATAACCTTAAAACCTAATAACCTTATTAAAACGTTCAGATACATATTTTATTGCCTTTGCCAAAGCGTAAATCACTATGCTGACAAATATTATCGACGCCCCCGACGGCACATTGCCCCAATAGGATATGGCAAGGCCGAGCAGACAATCTGCCCACCCTATCGCCATACTGCCAAAGACTATGCGCTTGAAATTGCCCGTAAAGATATTGGCTGTCATCTGCGGGATGGTCAGCAGGCTTATGGCAAGAACGATTCCTACCATCCGCAATGTCGACACTATTGTCATGGCGACAAGAGCCATCATGCCATATTCAACAAACATGACGGGCTGCCCCTGCGAGCGGGCAAAAACCGGGTCAAAGGCAACGCTTAATATCTGACGCCAAAACAACACAAAAACAACGGCTGCCAAAAGGCAGACTGCGCCAAGCAGCCAGAGGTCGGGAGTATCGATAGTGAGAATGTTTCCGAAAAGATACGACGACAAGTCGGGCATGAAACCAGGCGAGAGGAAACAGCAGATAATTCCGACGCTCATGCCGAAAGTCCAGAAAACGGCAATTGCAGAATCTTCCCTAACATCGCCTTTGCGCGACATCCACTCCACCCCCATGGCACTCGCTATGGCAAACACCATTGCAGAGACTATAGGGTTTAGTCCGAGGTATACGCCAATGCCTATGCCGCCAAACGAGGCATGGGTTATTCCGCCACTGATAAAGACCAGGCGGCGCGAGACAATGTATGTGCCGACAATGGCACACAATATGCTTGCAAGCAGACTGCCTGCCAGCGCATTCTGAAAAAACGGATATTGAAGTAATTCTAACATTTTCTTTATATTATAAGACTGTAGGGCCGCTATGTATAGCGGCCGTTGTTTAATAACTAACTCCTTGCGGCCGCTATACATAGCGGCCCTACAATCTTCACTCATCTAAAAGCGCCACCAACTCGTCTTTTATCTGGTCCGGAACGTTTATCTCTCTCAATATCAGGCTGCGGTTCCATCCTTTCACATCCTCTGGTTTCAGCGTGTACATAACCTCTGCAAACTCGTCAGCCTCACTGTCTGTATAGCAGTCTGACGGACGGTGGCGGAAACGGTCAAGCTCCTCGTCATCGTAATATTCTATTGGTTTTGTCGCCGCCTCCATCATACACTCCTGCTCGCACTTGGCATTGTCGCCATTGCATGTGCCGCAGTCATTAGGTATAACGACCACATCGCCGCCATTGCCTTTTTTGCCCAACAACGAGGTCAAGGCGGCAACAACGCCCAAAAGTACCAGTGACGCTACAAGGAACAGCATACGCCAAATCCTGCTTTTCGCAGATCGTCCCAAAATGCCGGATACGACTTGCTGACAACCTGTGGATTGTTAATCTCTATCTGTCCGAGCTTTATTGCCAACGGCGCAAAAGCCATTGCCATGCGGTGGTCCTCGTATGTGTCGACAGGCTCGCCTGTAGGCTCACATCTCTCACCGTCCCAAATCAGCTCACGTCCAGCCTTGTCTCTTACAACAAAGCCAAGTTTTCGTAATTCCGTCTTCAGGGCCTCTATACGGTCGGTCTCTTTTATTTTCAGACTGGCAAGTCCTGTGAAATGAAACGGAATTCCCAGTGCGCAACACGCCGCAACGTAGGTCTGTGCCAAGTCGGGCGAGTTTACGAAATCGTAGTCAAGGCGTGGCAACGTGCGCACGTGGCGGGTAAGCCTCACCATTGCCGGCGTATTTTCCGTTCTCGGGACAAAAGCCGTCTTCACACCGAGAGTAGACGACAAGTAGCGGGCTACGGAGTCGCCCTGGCGTGAGCCGTCCATAAGCCCCACAAGCTCCCCTTCCGACTCCCGGTCGTCGATAAGAGCCATTATCTCGTACCAATACGACGATGCGCTCCAGTCGCTCTCAATCTGATATTCGCGTTGCCTGTATGGTACAGGCCTGACCGTTATAGTATCGACATCGGTCCATTCAGCATCTGCGCCATATTCCTTCATCATACACAGCGTGAGGTCTATGTATGGCCTCGAGGCTATGCCGCCTTTCAGATGAAGTTCCAAACCTTTCTCTAGCACAGGGCCTATCATAAGCAGTGCCGAGATATATTGCGAGCTTACATTTCCCGGAACTTCCAAATGTCCGCCCTCAAGCTTTCCGCCACGTATCAGCAATGGCGGGAAGCCCTCCTTGCCAACATATTCCACACCGGCGCCCAAATACCGCAGGGCATCAACAAGAACGCCTATGGGTCTGTGGCGCATACGTTCGGTGCCCGTGACAACATGCTCGCCTGCGCTGACACAAAAATATGCCGTCAAAAAACGCATCGCAGTTCCGGCGGCACCAATATCTATAATTTCAGGAGACTGCGGAACACCACCCTCCACCAGGGGGCTGGGGGACTTCAGTGCCCTAACCATTACCTCCGTATCGTCACAACAGGAAAGGTTTGCCGGAAGAATATCGCTGTCTGCCAAGGCACTGATTACCAATGCCCTGTTGCTTATGCTCTTCGATGCAGGCAACACTATCCGGGTGTGTATACTCCCAGGTGCGGTTATCGTATATTTCATATTTTACAAAATCCTTTAGATTGCAAAATTACAAAAAAATATCATTCCACCACATTATATAATAAGGAATAATATTAAATATTGTTTTTTACAGAAAAAAATCCGCATAAATTTGGCGATATGAAACAAATTGCATACCTTTGCACCCCGAAACGGTATCGGGATGTAGCGCAGTTGGTAGCGCACACGTCTGGGGGGCGCGAGGTCGCCAGTTCGAGTCTGGTCATCCCGACTTTAGCCGACAAGGAGATTGCAAATACAGCAGTCTCCTTTTTTACTATCACCCGTTGGCGGAATTAATTTAGAACGTACTTAATTCCTTAGGTTCAAAATTTTAAAAACAGCTTCATAACCGCTAAAAAATGCAACCGCTTGCTATAGCCAATGCAAGCGGTTGCATAAGCCACCGTAAGCGGCTGCGATGACTTTAGAAATCAAGATCATGCCCACGATAGAAATCAAGCAATGCCGTCTGGTATAGATACTCGTATTTTGCCTGTACAAGATCGCTCATAGCCTGCAGGAAATTATTTTTCTGCTCGTTGAACTCTGTAATTGTCGCCTTTCCATTCTCATATTTTGCCTTGGCAAGCTCAAAAGCGGCATTTCCTGCGACTACAGCCTCGCTGCTGCAGTTCCATTTAGTCATCGAAGCCACGGCACTGTAATAAACCTGCTGAATTTCATTGTATAACGCCTTCTTCTCTGCATCGAGCCGCAGTTGCCGGTTGTTGCGGTCAATTTTTGCCTGACGTATCTTGTTGCGGGTAGAGAAATGGTTGAATATGGGTATTGACAGGTTTATGCCCACATACTGGCTGAAATTATTCTTCAGCTGAGTGGCGAAGCCGTCGGCGTCAAATCCCGAGGTCTTGTAATAGTTTGTGCCAACTCCGCCAGACAAAGACAATGTTGGCAGATAGTCGCCACGTGCAATCTTTATACTGTAGTCGGTTCCCGCAAGGCGTAATTGTTCAGCCTTTATCTGGGGTTTTACGCCTAAAGCCTCAGCATAAATAAGGTCGGGAGAAGGGAGGCCCCCCTGCCCCCCAGCGGGGGGTGTAGTTAACATGGAGGTGTCGGGGATTGCGATGTCAAAACCTTCTGGAGTTGGCAATTCAAGAAGTTGCGACAATGCCAAAACAGAAAGGCTGCGGCTATTGTCGGCTGTGGTTGCCGTTAGCCGGCTTTTTGCAAGCTGTGCCTGTTGCTGTGCTACCTCAACAGCACTCGCCTTACCTGCCTCAAACATGCGCTGAAGGCGTACTACCTGAGCTGAGTCAATTTCTATCTGGCGATGGGAAACAGCTGTTATTTCGGTATCGTAAAGAATTTGGACGTATGCCTTTGCAACCTGCGTCCGGATATCATCGCGCGCCTTGTCGAGATCGGCAAGCGATGCGTCAAGATTCAACTGCGCAAGTTTCACAGAGTTCACAATTTTGTTTCCGGCAAAAATAGGAAGAGACACGCCAAGCGACATAGACGAATTACTTGTGTTGGTATTCTCGTATGTGTTTTGTGCAGTAAGTCCACGTCCGAACGAAAAATTCTGAGACAACGAGGCATCAACAGTCGGCATGTGGTTGCCACGGCTGTCATCAAGCTGCACTTTTTGCTGCTCTGCCACGTTTTGCTGCTGGCGTATGGTTATGTTATGCTCCAATGCATAGTCTATGCACTTTTTCAGATTCCACGGCTGTGCCTGTGCGAGCACGGGCAATGCCATGAGGAGCAGTAATGCGGTCTTCTTCATATTTACGAGTTTTTATCTGTATCTGAAACTTTCTGCGGCCCGCGTACTTTGTCCTTTACGCTGAGTCCCTTCTTTATCTCTATGTTCACTCCATCGCTCAACCCCGTAACAACATGGTGGCGGTCGTAAGTTTTCATCTCACCCTCGCCCTTTACGATATAGACAAAAGTGGAGTCACCGCTAAACTCAATGGCACTCTCGGGAACGGAAAGAACTTTTGAGGCTTTGCTGAGCACAATCTCGGCATTGGCACTATAGCCGGAACGTATCTTACCGCCTTCCACCGAGCGGACGGCCGCCTTTACCTCAAACTGGTTGGCCCCGTTGTTTGCCACAGCCTTAGGAGAAATATATTCCAAATCTGCCTCAAACTTCAAATCCTGCAAGGCACCCACGGTTATCTTCATCGGCATGCCCTCTACGAGCCGCCCGACCTCTGTCTCATCGATATTTCCACGGAATACAAGGTCGCTCATATTGGCAACCGTCGCAATTGTAGTACCGTCATTGAATGTGTTGCTAAGCACAACGGTGTTGCCGACTTTTACTGGGACATCAAGGATAAGACCGGAAATAGTTGAGCGGATAAGTGTAGAGCTGGCACTGGCATTGCTCTTCGACACACCATTGCGTACAATGTCGAGCGCATCTTGTGCGGCACTCAGTTCCTCCTTGGCCTGCCGCAGATTTTGACGTACTTTGTCATACTCGTCATCGCTTACAAGTTTCTGTTTATGCAGAGACTCCTCACGGTTGAAATCGGTCTGCATCTGCTTAAGATTAATTTCCGCAAGACGCACGCGCGACTCTGCCGAGCTGAGCTGTCCCATATCTGGAATGACCTTTACCTTGGCTATGACCTCACCCTCCTGCACCATTTCGCCTGCCTCTTTATAAAGCTCGGTGATAATGCCGCTAATCTGCGGTTTCACAGTCACCTCGGTGCGCGGTTCAATTTTGCCGGTAATAACCGTAGTTTTTTGAATATCCATCACCTGAGGTGTAAACTCCGTGTAGACCACAGGAACAGGACGTGATTTCAGGTAAAGGAACACAAATGTTCCGATGAAAATTACGGCAACCACAGCCGCAATAATTAACTTACTATATTTCCTCATATCTAATATTTTTTAATTTCTACAATCCTATAAAATCTATTTTATCTATCACTCATCGCGCATGGCATCAACCGGTTTTATGCTCATAGCTCTCCATGCCGGGGCAAGACCTGCCAACGCACCGAGGAAACTTAGGAGAAGAGCGGCAGCTATAGCCGTCCAGAAGCCGACTTGGAAATGAGCGGCAAGAATGCCGTCGGTGGTATTGCCAAGCTCTATCATCTGAAGGATGCCGACTCCGAAGAGTATTCCGCTCATACCCGCCACAGCCGTAAGCAAAATGCTCTCAGTAATGATTTGTGACAGAATCATCCGTGGCGTGGCACCTATGGCACGGCGTATTCCGATTTCCGTAGTGCGTTCTTTCACCGTCACCATCATGATGTTTGAGACTCCGATTGCTCCGGCAAAAAGCGTCCCGATGCCTACAAGCCATATCAGGAAATTTACGCCTTTAAAAAGATTGTCCATCATACCGAAAAGCACCTCTGTATTGAAAACCGTTATGGCTTTCTCATCTGTTGGGTCAACAGTATGGTTTCGTGCTATAACACGGCGCATACGGTCAGAGAGCGAGCTCATAACAACACCAGGCCGTCCGGTAACAGCCATGCTGTGGATGGCATCACCACTGTTGTATGCCTTCTGGAAAACTGTATAGGGAATGGTTATCAGCTCGTCGGCACGTCCGTTTACGTTTATGCCGTTGCCGCCTTTATAGTCAACTCCAACAACTTGGTAATATGTAGAGTCTACACGCACACGCTGTCCACAAGGATTTCCGCCTCCCGGAAACAGCTGCTTATATACCTGCTTGCCCAAAACGCAGACTTTTCTGCCTTCCTTTATGTCCATCTCGTTAAGGTATCTGCCGTAAAAAATTACGGGCGAGCAAACCTCGGCATAGTCGAAGCTTACGCCAGAAATGCTTGCAGAATAAGAGTTCTCTGCTACAACCGCATTTTTTCTGCCACCAAACATTATTGGAGTTATGATGTCCAGTTCAGGCACATGCTGGCGGATACGCTCCATATCCCTTGTCACCATATTGAAACTTCTGCCTTTGCGGAACCCTTTGTATGGCTTCGTTGTTGATTGCGTCCAAATCATAGCCGTATTGGTGGCAAAGCCTGCAAAGTTTTGCTGAAGCATCTCTTTGAGTCCCTGACCTCCACCGATAAGTACAATCAGCATGAACACTCCCCAAAACACTCCAAAGCCTGTAAGAAAGCTCCGGCTCTTGTTTCGGGTTATGGTGTCGATTATCTCACGATATGTATCAATGTCAAATCTCATATATTAATATTTTTTACTCCGCTCTCAATGCCTCTATTGGTCTTACCCTTGCAGCCTTCATAGCCGGAATTAGCCCGGCAATGGTACCCGCCACGATTATAACAAGCGTTGCCTGTATGCAGACATCAAGGCCTACCGTAGGGTCTACGAACATTGTCGCCTGAAACAGTCCCGTATCTATGACCTCATGGCCGATTGTGGCATCCATATACTCGTTGGCGGCAATGCCGCACAGCATCCCGAGATATCCGAAGATAGCCGTTGTGATGACACTCTCGGTGATTATCAAATAGAGAATTTGCCACGGCCTCGCGCCAATCGCCTTACGGACACCAAACTCACGTGTGCGCTCCTTAACGGTGATGAGCATGATGTTGCTGACTCCAACAATTCCGCTCAGAAGCGTGAACAGGCCTATTATCCACAATGCGGTGCGGATAATGCTGATACCTGTCGCCATCTGGATATTGTCCGTATAGCGGTTCCATATCCAGATAGCCCTCGAATCGTCAGGAGCAGCGTCGTGATGGGTGTTTATCCTGGCACGGTAGTTTTTCTCGAAAGCGTCATTCTGTTCCTCGGTGACAAGACCTTTAATAGTGAACTGAATGTCACCGGCCTCATCGCCACGGTTGTAAATCGTCTTCAGCGCTGTATAGGCAACAAAAGCTTCGCTGTTCTGACGCTGGCTGTCGTTTTTGGTTATGCCAACCACCTTAAATGCCAAGTCACCCACCTTGACGTTGCATCCAACAAGAGAGAGATAATTTTTACTTAATTCCTTTGCCTGCTCCTCTGTGAGAACTATCACCTTACGGCGTTCTCTCATATCGATTTCATTGATAAATCTTCCTGCCGACATCTGGCGTTTGCTGATGGTGAAGTCGGAAGGATAAACACCGACGAGCGTCTGCTGCGAGACATAATTGTCGCCAAGAGAAATATCGATGCCATACTGCGACAGCATGGAACTGGCATTTTCCACATTCTCGACGAACGTCTTGCCCGTTATCTCCACGTCACGCTCATTGACCGTTATGGGACGTCCCTCTTTCAGACCTTTATAAGGCTTGGAAGTCCACCCGCCGAAGACACGCATGGAGTTTGTCAGATAGCGGTTGCTCTGCTGCAACTGGGCATTGATCAGACCGTTGCCCGCACCAAGAAGAAAAATCAGCATGAATATTCCCCATGCCACAGCAAAGCCTGTGAGCGAGGTGCGGAGCTTGTTGCGCTTGGCGGTGCTCCATATTTCCTTGATTAATTCTATCATTTTATGAGGTTATGAAGTTATGAGGTTTTGCTGGAGTCACAGATTACTTAAACCCACGGTTTGCATGGTGGTCGAGATTTTCCTCGATGTTTCCGATGATGCCGTCCTTGATATGCACAATCTTGTTTGTCTCGTTAGCCACACCACCCTCATGGGTTACAACAACTATCGTTATACCCTCTTCCTCGTTCAACCGCTTCAACAGGTTTATAACCTCTACACTGGTTTTTGAGTCGAGTGCTCCCGTAGGCTCGTCGGCAAGTATTATCTGCGGTTTTGTAATGAGGGCACGCGCTATCGCCACTCGCTGCTTCTGGCCTCCCGACATCTCATTGGGGTAATGATTTGCCCACTGCGAAAGTCCCAGACGCTCAAGATATTCCATTGCCAGCTGATGACGCTTACGGCGGCCCACGCCCTGATAGAACAACGGTAGCTCAACATTCTCGACAGCGGTCTTAAACGGAATAAGGTTGAACGACTGGAAAATAAAACCTATCATCCGGTTGCGGTACTCCGCGGCCTTGGTCTCGCTCAGGTCCTTTATCAACACGCCATTGAGCAGATACTCGCCCGAATCATAATTGTCGAGAATTCCGAGAATGTTCAAAAGCGTTGACTTTCCAGACCCCGACGCACCCATTATGGATACGAACTCTCCTTTTTTGATATGGAGGTCGATACCTTTCAACACATGCAGCGGCAGCGCCCCATGATAGGTTTTGTTGATGTCTTTCAGACGTATCATTATTACTGACGTTTAAGATTCTTCGCATGTATGTTTCCTGCGCTCGACTTTTCCTTGCTAAAAGTGCGGCAAGTTCCCTCAAGAGTAACGTTGCCGGCACTCGAAGCCTCGGCGTCTACCGACACGGCATTTATGCCCGTCACCTTGATATTGCCGGCACTTGAGCTTTCAACCTCAAGTCTGTCAACCTCTGCGCCGTTAACCTTGATATTGCCGGCACTCGACGACTCTAAATCCAGTTTCTTGGCTCTGACAGGAGCCTCAACGCGCACATTGCCTGCGCTTGATGCCTCTATCTTCACCTCACCATTGTATGACAGGCCATTCTTCAAATATATGTTTCCGGCACTCGATGTCTCAAAATTGCGTATCGCAGGACCGCTTACATAAACCGTTGTATGGTGATTGCCTTTAACGGTATGCAGATTTTTGAACGACACTTCAAGCTCGCCGTCTTCTACTTTCAGCGAGACATATTTTGCCATATTCTCGGGCACGTCGAGCACAACCCGCTGCGGCTCGTCATTCTGCGTGTAGACCACATTGATGGCAGTCGCAGTCTCTATCTTGTAGAAAGCCGCCAACTGCCCTGTGTAGTCTTTCTTCACACGTTTCTCAGACGGCTCTACATTGTTGCTATTCACCGTGTTGCAACTGCCCAGCAGCATCATGGCGCAGGCAGCTATAGTCAAAAATCTTGTTTTCATTTTCTTTTGTTTTTAATGAGTTAATATTTTATACATCTTAGACGCACAAAATTGCCATAATGCTGCAAGCAGCAATTATAATTAATGTTAAAGTTGCTATTGCTGTGACCATGCCTTCTCTATGTCTTCTATTGAAATACCCAACAGCCGCATCTGACGGAACAATTCCGGCAGAGTCTGTCTCATAAACTCCTGCTTACGCACTCTCCTGATGGTTTTAGCCGCGCCTGCCGTAACGAAATATCCCAGTCCGCGCCTGTTGTAGATTATGCCGTCACGTGCCAACTGGTCGTATGCCTTGACAGCTGTGTTGGTGTTTACCTGCAACATTACGGCGTATTCCCTTACGCTCGGTATCCGGTCGTCGTCCTTGTATGTGCCGGCAATAATCTCATCGCACAGCCGGTCCGCCATCTGGATATATATTGCCTTATCACTGCTGAAATTCATAAATTCACCCATTTGTTGTTAACAACCTGCATTCGCTTGAAAACCTTATAGCTGCAAAAATACTGCAAAATGGCAAGACCGCACATAGATATTACTCCAGCCCAATAAAATGTGGCTATGTCCACATATTCTTTCATCCAGCTAAACAACATTACATCACCATCTGTTATTTTTACAAAGATAGCAAATCCTGCTATCTGAATAGCAGCTGTCCACAGCCAGGCGTACTTACGGAAAACGGTGCCGCCCAATGTCCAAGAAGAATGGGCAAACAGATATAGCGCAGCCACAAAAATCCTTGGATACCAGATAGAATACACATGGCCTGCCGCTCTAAAATCCTCCCCCTCTTCAAAAAACATCACATAAAATGTTTTCACCACAGAACCATGAACGCCAATGCCCGTGGACAACGAGAACAGCGCCTGAACCGCATCGGCAATTACAACTGCAAGAATACTAATCAGGAAAAAGGTCACGTTTATCCAGAGCAATCTTGCCACGAATTTTTCAAGGTTTGACGCTGGCAGTGCGAGGAACGATATGCGGTTTTGCTTTGTCAGCATGTTTTTAAAAACACTGCAGGCTGCGCCAAACGCAACTGTCGCACATACAAAAAACGTAAACATAGCGAGGCGCTGATTTAAAGAGCCAATGGGATTATAATCAGTACTGTAAACGACTTGCCCTGTGGCATATCCAATCAAAGCATCTTTATGCAAGTACACTTGAAAACAATAATATACTGACAGAGCCAAACTCATCCCCACCATAGTGCGGAGCATTTTCCTCGACTCGCTTACGTACTCATATTTCATGAGACTCTTAAATCTGTTTATATCGAAGGTTGTATTCATTGTATTTTTTCTTTTAAATATTATTTAATTCGGGATTTTGTAGGGCCGCTATGTATAGCGGCCGCAATCTGTCAAGGGTAATTATTGCGCTCTTTTCTTGCGGCCGCTATACATAGCGGCCCTACATTTTTTATTTAATCTTTCCACTCACCACAGCATTAAAAAGCAGCTCAAGATTTATCTGAGTCTCACTCTGCCCCTCCGTGCGCTTTGCTATCACGGCATTGCCCTGCAGGGTTGGCTCGGCATATATAACGGTCTCGTCCATTTCCTGCGGACTGCGGTATTCGAAACTGTACCGGCCGCAAATATCGGACGTTGAGGCATCGAGCAGCATCTGGCTCTCAGACAGTATCAGAATATGGTCGAGCAGCGACTCTATGTCGTGAACCTGATGTGTGGAGATTATGAGAATGCGGTCTTCCGACATATTGTTTGCCACCACTTTGCGGAACTGGGTTTTCGACGGAATGTCAAGCCCGTTGGTTGGCTCGTCCATAAGCAGCAGACGTGTGCCTGACGCAAGGGCAAAACTCATGAAAACCTTCTTTTTCTGTCCCATAGACAGCTCGTTGAGCTTGTCAAAATGCGGCAGCTCAAAGTCGCCCAGACAGCTTTCCAATATATCGTTAGAGAAATTGGGATAAAACGGAGCCATCATTTTGACGTATGCGTCGAGAGTTACATTTGGCAGCTCAAATTCCTCGGGAACAAGAAAAATGTCTTTCAAGATATTCGGATTGCGGTCACGGGTGTCGATGCCGTCTACATAAACCCTGCCGCTATCTGCATGGAGCAGGCCGCTGATTAGATACAAGAGAGTAGATTTGCCGGTGCCGTTTTTGCCAAGCAAACCGTAGATGTTGTTCTCGCTGAGGTCGAGACTAAAATCTGTGAACACGCTTCGGTGTGTTCCCGGATAGCAGAATGTGATGTTCTTTACATGTATCATCTCTGTAACTTTTGATTATTTACTTGTCAATTTATTATCTGTATCAGTGTACTACTTTAATAGCACACTGCAAAAGTAGAACAAATAAATGTCATGGCCAAGCTTTTTAAAAGAAATATTTCAGTTTTAACACTTCGTTAACAAACCCACATTATTATAAATAATTCAGAGTTTAAAGTTTAATCTTTCAACTTGAATACATTTTGCATTAAACTTTAAACAGTTAGGAATAAAATTTCTACCTTTGCACGGTTTTTAAGAAGTACCGAACAATGGAAAAGAGAAACTATACCGGGACGACGCCCACATTTTTGCATTGCCTCGTACAGGCATACCCCTCAACACGCAAAAGCTGCCTTTGGCTGTTTAAGCTGATGATACCCATATCGCTGGCAGTCACGCTGATGTTGCATTTCGGTGTATTACAGTGGGGTAGCCAATATCTCAACCCTGTATTCGTTCATCTTGGCCTGCCTGGAGAATCAGCCGTGGTGTTTCTGTCGGGGGCCACCGCCGGCACATACGCCGGCATTGCAGCCATGATGTCGCTGCCTCTGACTATGAAGCAAGCCTCAATTTTGGCTGTGATGATAGCCCTCTGCCATGCGCTGCCTATGGAATGCGCGGTAAATAGGATGACAGGCTCGTCGTTTTGGAAGATGGGGACAATAAGAATTGTAATGGCGTTCGTGAGCGCTCTTATCGTAAACGCCACACTGCCAGAGCTACAGGGAAATTACATTTACATGGGTGCGCCTGCCGACAGCACATTTGGCGAGGTGATGGCTACTTGGGGCATTTCGCAAATCAAGATGATGGCGATGGTTTTTCTGATTGTCTATGCCCTCATGGTCATTCAAAGGCTTATGGAAGCCTATTCTCTTTTACGTCCGCTGTCAAGAATTTTATCACCATTTATGGCCGTTTTCGGATTGCCACGGCATTCGGCATACATGTGGCTCGTCGGCAATGTGATAGGCATAAGCTATGGCTCTGCCGTAATGGTGGAGATGGAAGAAAAAGGTATGATTAGCCGCAAGGAGGCAAACGACGTAAACTATCATCTCATCATGAACCACTCGCTTTTGGAAGACACCATCGTGTTTGGCGTTACGGGCATCTCAGCCCTGCTGATTGTCGGCATAAGGATGTCGTTTGCCGTAATCCTTGTCTGGACGCGGAGAGGGTATAAACGACTTTGCCATAATTAAATTTTGCATTTTACCGGAGCTTACTACTGTTTAAGATAGGCGGCACCCTGAAACAATACAAAAATACGGATTTTGTTTTGTCATTTCATCTGTTTGCACTATCTTTGCAGAAGATAGGCGGCACTCGGCATAACACTCAAGCAAGCTTGATGTTTCTGCTCTCGCTTGCACTATCTTTGCAGAAGATAGGCGGCACCCGGCATAACATTCAAGCAAGCCTGATGTTTCTGCTCTCGCTTGCACTATCTTTGCAGAAGATACTAACCAAAACTATTGATAATTATGAAACAGACAGAAAGAACATTGGTGCTGCTGAAACCTTGCACCATCAAGAGAAACCTAATCGGAGAAATAATCTCAATTTTCGAGAAGAAAGGACTGAGAGTAGTTGGTTTGAAAATGATGCAGCTCACAGACGAGATATTGTCCGAGCACTATGCGCACTTGGCCGAGAAGCCTTTCTTCCAGAGAGTCAAGGACTCAATGATGGCTACACCGGTAGTGGCAATGTGCCTTGAGGGCGTTGGCGCCATTGAGGTTGTAAGAGTTCTCACAGGTCCTACAAACGGCCGGACAAACTGCGTTCCAGGAACTATTCGCGGCATGTACTGCATGAGCTATCAGGAAAACATCGTTCATGCAAGCGACGCTCCTGAGACTGCCGCCGTAGAGCTAAAGAGATTTTTCAAAGACGAGGAGATCTTCGACATGCCACGCGAGATGTTCGAGGTATTCTATGCAAACGACGAATTCTAAAAAAAGGCGACTCGTTTCTAATCAATTCTCGCAAGTAAAAAACACAGGGGAAGGCTGTAGGGCCGCTACGCGTAACGGCCGCAATTGGAAAAATATAAGGGTTATCCGATATTTGGAGTGATGCTTACGGTTCGGCGAAAATACTGGGGATAAACGCAAATAATGCGGGCTATGCGCTTTTGGGGCCTACAGCCCGCCTCTCAATATCACTCCAAATATCGGATGAACCTTATTTATCACCCTTCACCAATTCCTCACACAATTTCCGCTGCAGAACTCTTGCATCAAGCACAGACATCTCGCTGTCCATAATGGCGAATGCCAGCTTGTGGCCGTTGGCGCCATCGCACAGGCCTGCCAACGAGCTGATACCGTAAGGGTGTGAGAGGGTTCCTGTCTTTGCTTTTATCCTGCCCCGAAGTCTCGGCCCGCACATCTCGCGCGCCAAAGTTCCGTCTACACCCGACACAGAAAGATTGCGCTCAAGCATTCCACGGATTTCCACGTCGTTGTAGCCATATTCAAGAATGCCTGTCAAAGCACGGGGCGACAGACGGTTGTAAATGCAAAGTCCGCATCCGTCGTGAATAGCGAGCCGGCTGTCCCTGTGTTTCAATTTTGCACGAAGAAAATGCTTCAAATACAGCACACCCGCCTTAACAGGCTCGCTGTCGGGCTGAAACTTGTGTCCAATGGTGTACAACATTGCCGTAGACTGGGTGTTTGAGCTGTTTTTCCACATTCGGCTCACCACGTCCTCTATATTGCGGTCAACAGCATAAATCTCGGAAAATCCCTCTGGTGCCCCCGCAACAACAACCTGGCTGTCAGCCACGGCAATGCCCTGTGCCCTAACAGATGCCTTAAGAGCTTTTATTATCCCGTCCTCGCCTTTGTACAGCAAGCCATATTTCGAGAACGACAAATCCCACGGGAACCAATGACGCTCGCTTTGCACAGGCTCGCTAACAATGAGGTCGACTATAAATTTACCGCCAATTTTCCTCACACCCTTATCACGCAACGCCTTGGCAAAATTCGCAAGGTCGGGAGCCATAAGCTGCGGATCAAGACTGCCACAGAAAGCGACATCGCCATTCAGCATGCCATCGGCTCCCACTGTACCACGCACCGACATGGCCGTGTGGTATTTGTAATCGCAGCCAAGCAATTTCAGCCCGGCTATGCCCGACAGCAGTTTCATGCACGACGCTGACGGCAGTGCCATATCCTGATTGCAGCCATAAACCTCCTTACGGGCGGTTATGTCGTAGACCATAAATGCGAATTTCCCCTGTGGACGAGGACGTTTGGCAAAAGCCTCCAGACGGGTTCTGAGGGCGGTGTCGACCTGTACCGCCGGGGCTGTTTTCTGACTGTCAGTCTCCTTATTATCCTTATTGTCTCCACATCCTGCCACCATGCCGACAAAGACAAAAGCCACGAGCAGGCAGGATATATATTTTGCTTTCATATTGTTGCTTCTTTTATTTTGAACTGCAAAAGTAGGCATTATATGTCTCTTTTGCAAATAAACGGATAAAAATATCTATCATTCCAACTTGCCGCCTAATATCTTTTTCCGCACACTTTTTACGGCAGCCGTATAGCACATAGGGTCCATGTCGGCTATCGTCCTCGTCAGCTCGCCCGTCAGCTCTGGATAGAATGAGCACATGCGGTAAGCCAACTTCAGACACAGCGACTGAATGGCAGGCTGCTCTCCCATATCGACAGCGTGGACGAGGCAAAAATCAAGAAAATCTGTACGTATATCCTCCTCTCCCATCGTCAGCCGCTCCACAATGCTCAGGGCCAAACGCCTGACAGACGAGTCACCGGTTTTCATAGCAAGGTCAACAAGACTGCCAAACAGTGGTTGCAGCGCGGCAATCTCCGTCATGGTCGCCTTGCTAAGTCCCCACAAGGCCTTCCGCACCACGTGGATGTCGTCGTCGTACATAAACCGCTGGCAAAAATCCAGAAAATTGCCACCTGCCTTCACCTTATTATATATATCAAGAGCCTCTCCCCTGCTATAGGTGCTCGTCAGCTGTTCGCGTGTAATCATCTTATTTCTTCTTCATATAACACTGCAAAGATAATAAAACTTTTCGACATGTCAGCACGGCATACTAACACAAAAGACAAACAATAGTAAATATTTTTGCTCAAGACACCAAAATGCGCCGGAAACCCTTTATTTATGCGCATCCAAACAGATTAATAATCTTACAGCGATAAGATTATTAATCTTATGGCCTTAAGATTAATAATCTTATCGCCAACGCAGCCGCATGGCATTGCCAACGCACCTGTATGGTATGGCTATTTTGTAAGATTTTAATCAGTTTTATACCCGCTTTGCTTTTTCCGCTGTCAGCAGTTGCAGGTCAACGGATTACGTCTGTCGTGACATTTTGTCACTATTTTGACACCGGCACACACCTGTAAGCCGTTTGGCATACGGTTTGCAACTAACAGGGTGTACGTGTGTAGTGCACGTATATAATAAAATGTATAATAACAAAATAAAAAATATAACTATGGGAAAGATTATTGGAATCGACTTAGGTACTACAAACAGCTGCGTTGCCGTATTCGAGGGCAACGAGCCAGTGGTAATCACAAACAGTGAGGGCAAGCGCACAACTCCTTCGGTAATTGGTTTCTTGAAAGACGGCGAGCGCAAAGTGGGCGACCCAGCAAAGCGTCAGGCCATCACAAACCCAAAGAACACCGTTTACTCTATCAAGCGCTTCATGGGCGAGACATACGCACAGAGCCAGAAAGAGGCAGAGCGCGTTCCGTTCAACGTAATCAACGACAACGGCTATCCGAAGGTACAAATCGACGGCTCGGCACATCCCTACACTCCGCAGGAAATCTCAGCTATGGTGCTTCAGAAAATGAAGAAGACCGCAGAGGACTACCTCGGACAGGAGGTGACAGACGCAGTTATCACTGTACCTGCTTACTTCTCTGACTCTCAGCGCCAGGCCACAAAGGAGGCAGGCCAGATTGCAGGCCTCAATGTTCAGCGTATCGTAAACGAGCCTACGGCCGCTGCCCTCGCCTACGGTGTAGACAAGGCAAACAAGGATATGAAGATTGCTGTGTTCGACCTTGGTGGCGGTACATTCGATATCTCTATCCTGGAGTTTGGCGGCGGCGTATTTGAGGTGCTGTCTACAAACGGCGACACCCACCTTGGCGGTGACGACTTCGACCAGGTTATCATCGACTGGCTCGTAAACGGATTTAAGGCTGACGAGGGCATCGACCTCACAAAGGACCCAATGGCTATGCAACGTCTGAAAGAGGCTGCCGAGAAAGCAAAAATAGAGCTTTCCTCTTCAACCTCTACAGAAATCAACCTGCCATATATCAGCGCAGAGGGCGGCATGCCAAAGCACTTGGTAAAGACACTTACCCGCTCACAGTTCGAGCAGCTGGCACACGGTCTCATACAGGCTTGCCTTGTACCATGCCAGAACGCTATCCGTGATGCAAAACTCTCAACTTCCGATATCGACGAGGTTATCCTTGTAGGTGGCTCAAGCCGTATACCTGCCGTTCAGACTCTCGTTAAGAACTACTTCGGCAAGGAGCCTTCAAAGGGCGTTAACCCAGACGAGGTTGTAGCCGTAGGCGCATCCATTCAGGGCGCAATTCTCAACAAGGAAGGCGGCGTAGGCGACATCGTGCTCCTCGACGTCACACCTCTTACACTCGGTATCGAGACTATGGGCGGCGTAATGACAAAGCTCATCGAGGCCAACACCACCATACCATGCAAGAAGAGCGAGACATTCTCAACAGCCGTTGACAACCAGACCGCCGTTACAATCCACGTACTGCAGGGCGAGCGTCCAATGGCTGCACAGAACAAGAGCATCGGACAGTTCAAC
>OGLR01000133.1_pt1 | contig 43819 bp, 20 predicted proteins | sample 1572931 | NCBI WGS metagenome assembly OGLR01 (sample SAMEA2581997, study PRJEB24529) | metagenome | biome: Human gut stool | place: China | collected 2011 | reverse complement strand
TTTCACTTAAGGCACTATAGCCTCACCCCCACAACCCCTCCCCGAAAGGGAGGGGAGTAATATGTTTTAAGGTGGAGTTAAAATGATGTTTTTGTATAATAGTAAGATTATGAAATTGTCAGATATGATTAATAAATTATTAAATAAAGCATTTCACTCCCCTCTCTCTTGGAGAGGGGGGGGGAGTGAGGCTGCAATTATTTTAGCTATGTTGTCCATTCCTGTTCATGCGCAAGACTTTAAGTTCGACGAGCTGACTTACACCAAGGAGACATCGTCGTTCAAGCTAAATGCGCCTTCAAAGGCCAAGAGCGTGAAGGTGTATATCTATGACCAGGGCGTTGGCGGCGAGGCCATACAGACCGTTAAGATGAAACGTACAGGTACTGACCTGTGGACTGCCGATGTGAAAGGTGACTTGAAAGGAAAGTTCTATACTTTTCAAGTCCAGACACGAAAGCAGACCATGAAAGAGACTCCGGGAGTATTTGCCAAGGCTGTGGCCGTAAATGGGCGCAGAGCTGCCGTTGTAGATATGGCAGAGACCAATCCTGAGGGATGGAACAACGACAAACGGCCTCTTACGAAGTCGCCTGCCGACCTCGTTATCTACGAGATGCATCACCGTGACTTTTCCATCAGTCCGACATCCGGGTTGAAGCACAAAAGCAAGTACCTTGCTTTGACAGAGCCAAAGGCTGTCTACTATTTGAAGAACCTTGGTGTAAACGCCATACACATCCTTCCCTCGTTCGACTATGCGTCTGTTGACGAGTCGAAACCCGACGTGCCGCAATACAACTGGGGCTACGACCCATTGAACTACAATGTTCCGGAAGGCTCATACGCTACCGATGCCACATGTCCTGTTGCCCGAATTAAGGAATTCAAGCAGATGGTGCAGACTCTCCACAATGCGGGCATCCGGGTGATACTCGACGTTGTGTACAACCATACTTTTAACATAGACGAGAGCAATTTCAACCTTACTTATCCCGGATACTACTACCGCACCACTAAAGATGGAAAAATCTCAGACGGCTCAGGCTGTGGCAATGAGACTGCAAGCGAGAAGCCCCTTATGCGCCAGTTCATGATAGAATCTGTGCTTTATTGGGCAAAGGAGTATCATATCGACGGTTTCCGTTTCGACCTTATGGGCATCCACGACATAGAGACCATGAACCTTATCCGCAAGGCACTCGACGAGGTAGATCCTAACATATACATGTATGGCGAGGGATGGAGCGCCGGCTCGTGCGCATATCCCGAGGAGAAACTTGCAATGAAGGCAAACACCCGACAGCTCGACCGCATAGGCGCGTTCTGTGACGATATGCGCGATGCCATCCGCGGGCCGTTCAATGACGACCATAAGACGGCCTTCCTTGGTGCCGTAGCCGGAAATGAGGAGAGTATAAAGTTCGGCATAGCGGGCTGCATAGATCATCCGCAGATAGATATCACAAAGGTAAATTACTCAAAGGCGCCTTGGGCAAACTCTCCGGCGCAAAAGATTTCCTACATCAGCTGCCACGATGACATGTGCGTGGTTGACCGTCTGAAGGCAAGCATACCGGGAATTACCACTGACGAGCTTATACGTCTCGACCTCCTCGGCCAGACTGCCGTATTCACCGCCCAGGGCGTTCCTTTCATCTATGCCGGCGAGGAGGTGCTTCGGGACAAAAAAGGCGTTCACAACAGCTTTAAGTCGCCCGACAGCATAAACGCCATCGACTGGACAAATAAAGACCGCTATCCGCAGGTCTTCGATTACTATCGCGGACTTATGGAGTTGCGCCGCAACCATCCTGCTTTCCGTATGTCCGATGCCGGTATGGTACGCCGTAATCTTGAGTTTATCGACGCTCCTTCAAATGTTGTCGCCTTCCGTCTTAAGAACAATGCCAATGGCGATGCATGGAAAGATATTGTCGTGATACTAAACTCCAATAAGACCTCCCAGAAGGTGGTTATTCCACAAGGCTCATGGACAGCTGTATGCCAGAACTGCCAGATAAACCTTGCAGGCATCTCTGCCTTCGAAGGCAATGAGGCTGTAGTGGCACCACAGGAGGCGCTTATATTGTATCGTTAAGTCGTTATATGTGGCGGACGCAAACAAAATTTGTAACAACCATAATTACAATATATTGCTTGCGGCCGCTACATGTAGCGGCCCTACAATTCTCAAAAACAGAAATCAATTACAACTATGAAAAAAATAATAACAGCCCTGCTGTTGGGCACTACAATGACTATGAATGCAGCAAAAATTGATGTCGCAAAGATTGAGCCTGCCAACTGGTATGTCGGCATGAAAGACGCCTCTTTGCAGCTGATGGTTTATGGTAAGGACATTAAATCGGCGGAAGTCACCACCGACTATGCCGGTGTGAGAATAGACAGCATCGTGCGTCTTGACTCGCCCAACTATCTGCTTGTGTATATGAGCCTCGCAGAGGCACAGCCGGGCACCATGACACTTAATTTCCAGCAAGGAAAACAGAAGAAAAAGGTGGCTTACGAGCTTAAGGCACGTGAGAAACGTGGTGAGGAGCGTATGGGCTTTACTAATGCCGACGTGCTGTATATGCTTATGCCCGACAGATTTGCGTCAGGCCGCACAGACAACGACCAGATAAAGGGCATGCGTGCCTACAGGAACGACCGCTCGCAGCCATCGCTGCGGCATGGAGGCGACTTGGAGGGCATACGCCAGCATCTTGACTATTTCAAGGAGCTTGGCGTAACGGCACTTTGGTTCACCCCTGTATTGGAAAACAACTCTCCCGACCATGGCACACAGAGCACATACCACGGCTATGCCACTACCGACTACTACCGTGTAGACCCGCGCTTTGGCAGCAACGATGAGTATCGAAGACTTTGCGACGAGGCACACGCCAAGGGAATAAAGATTGTTATGGACATGATTTTCAACCATAGCGGATTTGAGCACCCTTGGGTAAGCGACATGCCTGCAAAAGACTGGTTCAACACTCCTGAATGGCTGTTGCCCGAAAATCAGGCAAATGCAGTTGACCTCAAGACCATGGACGGCAGTGCCAAGGTGAACGACAAATACCTTCAGACAAGCTATAAGCTGACACCTGTAGTCGACCCATACGCATCGGAAGTAGATATGCGAGAGACCGTAGACGGATGGTTCGTGCCTTCAATGCCCGACCTAAACCAGCGCAATCCTCATGTCATAAAATATCTTATCCAAAACTCAATCTGGTGGATAGAGACCGTTGGCATCGACGGTATACGCATGGACACATATCCATACGCCGACCGCAAGGCCATGGCTCTGTGGATGAGGGTTCTCGGCGAGGAATATCCTAACTTCAACACCGTTGGCGAGACTTGGGTTACAGAGCCTGCATATACGGCGGCATGGCAGAAAGACTCTAAGCTGTCTGACATAAACAGCTATCTGCCTACAGTTATGGACTTTGCCTTCTATGACCGCATCAATCAGGCTAAACATGAGGAGACCGACGCATGGTGGAACGGCTTTAACCGTATCTACAATAGCCTTGTCTACGACTATCTGTATGATGATCCATCTCATGTGATGGCATTCCTCGACAACCACGATACCGACCGTTTCCTTGGCAACGGCAAGGACTCTACAGCCCTTCGTCAGGCACTCGCCCTGCTGCTTACCATAAACCGCATACCGCAAATCTATTACGGCACCGAGATACTGATGAATGGCACAAAGCAGGTTACAGACGGCAATGTGCGTAAGGACTTCCCTGGTGGTTTCCCTGGCGACACAACCAACAAGTTTACAGCAGAAGGAAGAACAAAAGCAGAAAATGCCATGTTCCTGTGGCTCAGCAAGTTGCTCCATTGGCGTCAGGGCAACGATGTAATCACGAAAGGCAAGCAGACTCAGTTTATACCTTACAATGGTGTCTACGTAATAGCCCGTCAATATAATGGTAAGACCGTGCTGACAATCCTCAACGGCAAGAAGGCAGAAAACAAATTCGCTGTTGCACGCTATGCCGAGGTTATCGGTAAAAAAACTACAGCCACTGATGTAATAACAGGCAAGATCTTAAATATCGCAGCCGATGTGAAACTCGCTCCACGTGAGGTGCTCATCGTTGAGTTTTGAGAGATAAAAAATAGCCGTCCATACTTAGGACGGCTTTTTTTAGTTGTTATCCTCTATTGCGGAAGATGGAAAATAGAGAGAGTGATTATTATCCTTGTGAGAATCAGTATGCGAGTTTTACCGATTGCTTGCTGTCCGAGAATACATACACACCACGTTTGCTCAAGCTTACGAAATGCTCGCTGTTTGACGATTTCACATGGTAGAGGTGGAGCAGTGCGCCTGAAATGTCGTATATGCGCAATGTCTGTCCCTCTGTGAGGCCCTTGACCATGGCACCGTTCTCAGCCTTTACCACATCGAACGTATGCGGAGCATCTGGCTTTTTGTCCTCAACGATATCATCAATGCCGTCTGGCACCTCTTCAATATTGTTCTTCTCCAGATATACCGGCGAAGCATTGTTCGTCATGTTTTGGTCCTTCACGATGTTGCCTTCAGCATCCGTGGTGTGAGCTACGGCATATACCATCACGTTCTCTGGCACCTTGCCTATTAGGATGCGAGCCACGGTCGTTCCTCCGTCGGCATCAAACTGCGACTTAGGTATCTGCACGCTGTGCGCATATTCGTAAGGCTTCAATCCCTTCACATCGTAGTAGAGCGATATGTCGGTGGTGTAGCCCGGCTTGAGTTCTATCGGAGAATCGTTCATTACATTCACCAAAATTGATGTATATCCGTCAGGAATACTGCTGGCAGTTTCTTCTGTGTCGTTGGTGGTGTTGATACTCGTGTCTGTTGATGCTACATAGTAGTCATCGGCACCCTGCAGATGCACGCTCAGTGGTCTTACGTTCATGTCAACCACATTCAACTGTACCTTCGGCGTTACGACAGGAGATTTTTGTCGGCGATTTGTGCGGCGGCGGTTCACCTTGTGCATGCCCGCTGTGGCAGCCTTTGCCTGAGCGTAAGTTCTCGTCTTCAGTATCGACTGGTTGAAATGGGGTGTCACATTCGGCTCTATTCCCTCCTCAAGTTTTGCGGTATAGAGAACCTCATCCGTCAGCACCTCGTCATGTCCTGGGAGAATGTAGGTGGCAATGGTGTGTGTCACATTATCGTCGCCAAACTGCAGGTCAACGTAGTCTATCACGTCTTTACCCTCGTTGAACACCACGATGTAGTAGCCGTAGTCGGTGCCACGCTCTACCTTTGTGTCTATGCCCGCATGGCGAATGGTGAAATCGTTGTCGAAGTAGTTGGTGCTCTCCACAACGTTGGCTCCGCCTGTGTTGCTGTCGTACAGTGTCACCACGCCCGTCATGCTGCTCTCGTCGGGCAGGTAAGCATCGAAGAACGATATATCGAGGCCGTTATCTGCTTTAGCTATGAGCTGCGGACAAGAGAGAAAGTAGACAGAGTTGCCGTCCTCATTTTGCGACGAGCGTACTAATGCGCCGTAGACGCTCGGCGTAAAGTTGATTACATCATTGGTCTCATTGGGAATTTGTGTAGACTCACGCCAGATGATTGCCATAGCCTTGTCTGACTTAACAAGACGGTAGTCGTCAATATGACGTTTCTCCAGACCCAGCCCTCCGAGGTCCTCAAGCGTTCCGTCGGTGTAGATGTTATAGAGATGCACGTCGTTAATCACCTCCGTGGTATCGGTAATTTCGCCCTCAGTCACGATGGCGGATCCGAAGAGTTTGCCGTTGAAGTTTACGAGTTGCGGTGAGGTTGCCTTTACACCGTTGTTTTGTATAAATATTGGGTCATCTTCTCCGTCCATATATCCTATGGTGGCGAGAGTGTGCTCTGTGCCAATGCCGTCATCCTCTTCAGATTCCTTTCCTATAGTGGCGAGCATGTAAGGCTTGCCGTTGAGCATTGTAATGGCGTAGTCTGATACAGACTTGCCTTTCTCAGTGGTTGCCAGACGGATGTCATCGCCCCAGCTTGTGCCGTTGAAACGTTTCATATATAGCGCACCGCTCACGAACCCTGCATTGTCGGCATCGTTATAGTCGGAAGCCACAAACTCGCCGCCCTTCCATGCTACCGCCACATTGCCGTCATTGTCTATCGTTGTGCGTGGTGTATAGTTGGCTGGCTGTGCGCCGGTGAGCATCACAGGCACTGACCATCCAGAGCCATTGTTAACCGAAGCCTTTATGCCCATGTGCTTAGGAGCCTCTTCTGAGTTCAGAATCTGGTCGGCATTTGCCGTAGACACCTCGTAGGCTATGACAGCCTTATTGTCGGTGCTGCTCACGTCGGCTGTCACGATAGGCTCGCCTTTGCCGCCGTTGAATGTGTCGCCGTTTCTGAACATTATGTGTCCGTCGGTCATGTCGTTAGCGTTAATCTTGTAGTAGGCGAGGTTTCTGCCTCCGAAGATGTAACGTGGCTCGGCGTAGGTGTCTATGTCGCTCAGAATTATGTTTGTGTTCTCTGGTGCCGCATTAAGCCTCAGCGGTTTGTATGCTGAGCTGCGCAGCATGGTGCGTGAGTTAGCTTCGTTGTGGTCAGCCAGCCAGATAGGGTTGGTATAGTTGTCGGGGTCGTACCATTTCTTGTCGAAAGATGCGAGCGTAAACTCTTTTCTCCACTTCCACCAGAGGAACTTTGCCTCGGCATACGCTTTGAGATCTCCTGACACCTGCATACGGCTGCCGTCGTATGTGTAAGAGTTTGGCACACCTATCTCTGGTTTGGTTGTCATCTCATCATACTTCTTGCGTGCCCCCTGCAGATAAGGGCGGTAGCGCACCTCAGAGTCGAATGATGCGTTGAGCGAGCCTTTTACTCCGCACATGGCACGGGCTATGTAGATGTCTATGCCGGCACCAATGGCGAACGAGGTGTTCAGATTTACGGTAGTGTGCTGTACCAGATCGTGGAAGTATTTTGCGTTTTTGTTTACAGCCCAGCCCAGTCTGGTCGTGTCGGGGTACTCGGTGGCTATATAGGTGCTAAGCTCGCCACCGAGCGACAAGGTAGACTTGAAGAAAGGTGTGTTTATTCCACAGTTCACGAAGCCCGATGCCTCGGCTTTGAGGCCAAAATCTACTCCCTGCGGCACGAAATAGCCACGGGAATTCTGATGGAGACGTCCTTCAAGCCATCCTCGCGCGCCCAGGAAAGCAGTGGAGAAACCGAGGGGACGGTCCTCACGCGCATACTCCGTCTTGTCGCGGGTGACGGAGCGCTGTATGTCGAAGAACAGCTTGTCGATGTCGCTTGCCAGGTCGGTCTTGTCGATCATGTCCATTACGGGGCCTCCCGGCAGGAAGTTGTACGATATGATGCCGCGCACCACAATGTCGTTGTTAATCTTCTGCACGCCGATGTTGAATGGCAGCAATGCGCCCTGTGTTGGCAGTTCTATGTCGAGGCCGTCGAATTGTTTAGGACTGTAAGCCTGCGTGTTTTCCGGCATGTCGATACTGAATTTGCCGAAGGCATCGTCAAACTTATCAAGATTTTCCATTTGTGCCATGCCGCTGATGCGCTCTTCGCCCACGGGAGCCTCAGTCTCAGCCTCGGAAGAAAGATACATCAAGTCTGGACCGAGATTCTTAAACGTTCCGAGCTTAATCTCGCTTCCCTTGTAGGATAGATAGACTTCGTCCTCGTCTTCAGGGTTCACAATTGTGTTATGGGGATAGAACACATAAGTTATGAAAGTGGCTTTATATGATGGATCAGGCACTAATTTAGAACCGTTATCTGTAGTCATCGTTCCATAACATTCGCAATCAGAGCAGGTCACACGAAAATCATTATGAAATATATCAAGTTTGTAAATACCTCCATGTTTGGGCGCTGGATAGATTGGCCACGATTCATTCTTCTTCTTAGCTCTCAGTGTCAAGTGTGAAAAGTCGGGTCCGAGAAGTTTCGTTAGATCAAAAGTTCCCCAATTATCAACATCGTATTTGAATGACCTGTCGTAAAAGGCCACCGTAACGGCAATGGTCGGAACATCATTTTTAAAATTCTTTGGCTGAAAACTGCCTTCGAATGCCACATTGGTGTTGGGGCCTGCATAAAGTACCGGCTGCCATGGCAGCTCCATGTTTTGAGTGTAATTGGGTTTTATGCTGTCGATTCCTGGTGTACGGTAATAGACATTGACAACGTCGAACGGACTGTCTGTTTCCTTTCTGCGCATAGGCAGCGTGACAGTGATTTTACCGTTCTTGTCGACATGACCCACGTAGCCATCTGCATCGATTTTGTTGCCGTAGACACTTAGCCCGTTGCGGAAGAAATAGGGTATATATTTTACTTTACCATCTTCCGCATTAATGATAGGCCGCTCATTATTGGTTTTGAGATTTACCCTTACAATGCCGTCTGCCATCACCTCACCCTCTGCGTTGTTTAGAGAGATGCCTTTTGTGATAGCCTTGCCGGTACTTGCATCAACGAGCTTGAAGTACACCTCTGATACACCGTAGAGTGTTATCTTGTTAGTCACAGGCTTTACTCTGCCTCTTTGATCCCAGCCCGTAGGAGTATTATTAAGGAAATCTTGATACGATTTTACTTTATTCAACGAAGAAGGCACGGGGATGATATGGGCTGTACCCAACGGCACGGTATCGGTGAGGCTTACCACACGGGTGATTCCGAGTGGTTCTTCAAGGATAAAGCCATCAAAATAGCTGTTGCCATTGGAGCCTGCACGCCAGTCATCGTGCGGTATGACTTTTTCTTTCAATTCTCCGCCAGCAGTCTGGTAGATCATATACAGGTTGTCTACTTTATCAAAACCTGCGCCCTGCAAGTCAAGTTCAAATCGGTATTTGTCACAGGCTTGCTGCGTGTGGTCGGAGAAAATTATAGTGCGCTTCAGTCCAATTTTTGGCCAGTAAAGATAATATGTGTGCTCGGCTCCGTCTTTAGGAACATCGTGCCAGATATGATTTTTTTTCTGCCAATAACTATTGTTGCCTTCATCCACTCTCTCAGTGCCTTGATATAGTTCACAGTTTCCCCAGTCAGATGGATAATTTTTTACATATAAATGCCATGCATGAGTATTACGATGCGAGTAACCATATCCTATATCATATAAAAGTCCGAACTCTTTAGCTGCTTCTTTACTGTTATCCAAATATGTGACATCATTATCTATCTTTAGCTCTTCCCACTCTTCGGTGCTCCATCCATCAGGTCTCCTGTCAACATATCCAATGCCACAGTAGGCTTCCAACTTGGACACATCAACATTTGTGGATTGCTCACCGAATGTCTGCTGAATCCAGCTGCGAGGTGTGCCATTGTCATTGTAGTTGCGTGCCGCAAGTTTGAACGTATAGTTGTATTTTGTATCCACTTCTCCCGAAAGTCTCATGTGAGCACCTGAGTAACGTGAGTTCAAATCTAAAAACGCCTCAAAATCGTTATCTCCCAGGCCGATGTTTTCAGAGTCGGGATTAAATTCGCCGGGACCGAATTTTTTATTGAGCTCTGCCGCAATCTCTGGTTTCCCGTCTCGTGACCTGATAACCTGCATCTTCACCTCGAATCCGTTTTTGGTATCAAGCCCTTCTGCTACGCCGTCAACATAGTATATGTTGTCATAAATAAAACGGTCACCTTCTATTCCAAGTAGGATAGACGGGTCATCAACACCATGCATGTAAACGTCGGCGGTATAGCAGAATGTGTCATGTGCGCCAGTCTTTGTGTTGATTATAGGGAACTTCATCTTTATAGTGTAGCTTGGCAGTAGATTTCCTGCTGTGTCGTATTCGCTCTCAAACAGGAAACCATCAGGACTGCCGACACCGCCGTATGTCTCAATAAATCTCTTGTTTACAACATCGTAAGTTAGAGACACATTGTCTGTCTGGTTTGGATATTTGTCGGGGTGGGCATGAATAAACTCCACTTCCACATTTCTTGCCATTGCCGGAAATATGTTGTCGCTTGGCTCGGTGTTGATGTCAAACGCCCAGTCTGCCGCATGCTCGGCACCATAGCGTGGAGCTATGTCGTTGAATCCCAGACCCTGAAGATATGAGCCGGGCGAATAGTCCACACGGGTGTACACATTGTCTGGATGAGTCTGCGTGCCGCCGGTATTGGGGGCGAAGATAGCCAAAATATTCATTCCCTGCCAGTCGGTAGCGATAATCTCGTAGTTGACATCTGTGGATACAACAACGTCTGCCATCATCCAGCCCACAAAGCTATAGCCTTCTGCCGGCTTTGCAGAAATCTTAACACGCTCGCCATAGGAATATTCACCTGCACCGCTCACTGTACCACCTTCTTTGATGTTTTGGGAGAGAGACACTGTAGAGTGTTCATCGTTAATTGGCTTCAAGGTCTTAAACTTCTTCCAGTCGGATAATTGCTGATATGTGTAGATTCCGTTTTTCGGCACGTAAAGCCACACGTCAGAATAGTCATCTTCCGACACAATGTTGCCGCCTACTTGAGGAGGAGTTGGAGTGTTCACCGTGATGCTCTGCAACTGTATCGCATCCTTGAAGGCATCTTTACCCACGTATTTCACCGTATAGGGCAGGGCAAGGCCGTCGAGTCCTATTACCTGATTGCCGTAGGGTGTCCAGTGCGTAGTGCCGTTTTGTACAAATGCCTCTGTCTCAATGCGCTCTACGCCTTCACCTATGGTGAGGTCGAGGCCGTTACCCCAGCGTGCAAAAGCCCTTTTAGGTATAGTCTTGATGGAGCCGGGAATCTCTAAGATATAAATATTGTACATGCCTTCAAAGGCACTCTCGCCAATACTTGTCACTGTTGACGGGATAGTGAGGGTATTTACACCTCTTTGGCTTTGCCGTTCCTCGGTGATGGGGCTTGTGTTGCAGAACGCATGCGAGCCGATGGTCTTCAAGCCGTAATTGAGTCTAATGTGACTGATAACATAAGTATTATTATCGTTTGGACTGGCGAACGCATAGTCGCCGATGGTGCGGCAGTTGTCTGGCAGGATTAACTCGCGTGGTGCCGCATTGCGGCAGAAGTCTTGAGGTATCTCTGTCCACACACCCTCGGGCAAGACGAGCCTGCCAAGCGGAGAGTCCTTGAACATGCCCTCTGGCCACGACTTGATGTTGTTGTTGGGCAAGAATTCCACGCTGAGCATATCGTTGCCTCCGGCAAATGTGCCGGAATACAGGTCGCGGACCGATGAGGGGATGCGTATTGTGCAATAGGTCGAATACCCGGCAGTGCTGTAGCTGAGCACCGTGCTGTTGCCCGTGCCTATCGCTGTGACGGAATATTCGTTACTCCCGTAAGAGACTCTTTCGGGAATGTCTATTACAATGGTGTCGTGAGAAGTCTCCGAGGTAGGGATGACAATCTTCGTCACCGCCACCTCACCGCTGCCACGAGCCTGGTAGGTAACGTTGCCAACCATGAACTCTTGTCCCAAAATGGTCTGCGCAAACAGCACCCAAAACAGTGCCAGTCCAAACCGTCGGACGTTTTTAGATAATAAAAGATTCATAAATAAAATTGGTTATATTAGTTAATAAAACGGTGTGCCCCCTGCCTGATATTTCTGCAAATATAAGTTAACCAATCTGAAATAAAATGCAAAATGCCGTGGTATTTCGATAAACTATACGAAATACCACGGCATCTGCCATGTTATACAACAAAAAGTCTGTTATCCCTGTGTGTGCTCCTTATATTCACGTGGTGTCATTCCCACCTGCTTGCAGAATAGCTTATGGAAGTTGCTCTTGTCTGCCACGCCCACCATGGTGTGTACAGACGAGGTAGGAGCATCCTCCTCCCTAAGCATCCGTTTGGCCTCTTCAACACGCAGATTGAGACGCCATGTGCGGAAGGTGGTGTGCAGGCGGTTGGTGAAATACCACTTCAGCATGGCGTGTGTGGTGCCAAGCTCGGCGGCAATCTCCTCTACGGTCTGGTCGTTGCGCACGTATTGTTTCGTGGCTACCCATTTGTCAATGGCATCGGAGAGCTGCCTTTCCGCATCTGAATCCACCATTGTGACAGAAGTTTCTTCTTCGTTTCTTATCTCTGGTGCTGCCACAACCTTGAGGATATATCCGGCACCGATGCGATAGTTTATGACACAGATGACAAGATATATATAGTAAAATGTGTAGATACAGGTGAATACGTTGTACCATAAACCGCCAAGGCGGAACACTACATAGGCCAATGCACTAAGACCTACGGTGAGTGCGCCGACGAAACAGTTCCTGACCAGGCGTAGGCTTCCCCGCATGTCCTCGTCGTAGCTTGTCTCCAGTTTTTGTAGACTCTCGTTGTAGCATGTCTTGAATAGACGGCAATAATACACAAGCTCTACTATATATGCCGCTATGCCTGCCCAAAGACCAGCCTCCATGAGACTGCCGCCACGGCTTAGCGCATATATAATGGCTGCGGCGCAAAGGGTTATCGCCAGTCCGTTGGCTGTGAGCCACCTGACGCTTATTTTACGAGGAGAGACAAATACTACACACGTGGCTGTGAAGAGCATGGCCTGATACATCGATACAATAAGCATCGCCACACACGTCACTGAGTCTGCCGAGGCACTTACTCCAAGTATTCCTGTGACGAGGTTTGACAAGCCCATCACAGTATAGCAGGCAATGAGCAAGTTGTTCATGCGGTGCAATGCACGCCAATGCTCGCCACCAGGCATCTGTAAACACGTGAGGACAACCGCCAAGGCAAGTGCTGCGGCAGCTGCGAATATATCGAAAACGCTGTACTCCATATCTGTAATTCAAACAAGGCTCGGTAGCCTTATTTATTCCCACTCCTTCAGCTCCAGCCATCCGTCGGCTGTCCATTCTATGCGCTTCTTAACGAGAATGGAGGCTCCGTTTTTTGCAATGCTGTAGCCGTGGCAGATGAAGAGGTCGTGGGCGAGGGTAGGGAAGTGGTAGGCGGAGCAATGGCCCATAGCCTCATATTCCTGCTTATCGCCTTCGAGAATGATTGTTCCACCGCCATTGTTCATGTCCTTGCCATTGCGGTCGAGATATGGACCAGCGACATTCTTGCTGCGGCCTACAGCCACCCGGTAGTTGCTCTTTATGCCACGGCAGCAGTAGTCCCAGCTAACGAACAGATAGTAGTAGTCGCCATGATGCATGATGAAAGGAGCCTCAATAGCGTTTGTTCCCGCAAACTTTGAGGTGGGGTTTGGCTCAACGTCGGTGTCGTTCGGATTATGGCGGCGTGCTATCGTTAATGGCTTGGCGCCTTTCTTAACGTGCATTTTCTTGTCGAGTCGCACCATTTGAATACCGTCCCAGAATGAGCCCCATGTCATCCACGGCTTGCCTTTCTCATCGATTATGAAGTTTGGGTCTATTGCGTTCCAGTTGTTTCTGTTTTCCTTAGATGCCACTATGCAGCCCTCGTCCTTCCAGCCGCCGTTGTTTGCAAGCGATGTGTTGCTAAGCAGGCCTATGGCAGAGGTGTTTTTGCCGAAGGTAGAGCATGAGTAAGCCATATACCATTTGCCACGGTATCTGATTACGTCTGGTGCCCAGATGTGGTTCTTGAATCCTGGTACGCTGTCGTGGGTCCATGATGGGATGTGGTCTGCAAGAACTCCTTTTCTGTTAATCTGCCAGTGTTTTCCGTCTGTAGATGTCATGTGGCCAATGCCGTGGCCTGTGCAGAAGAGATGGTATGTGCCATCCTCGTAGGCCATTACGGGGTCGTGGACAAACGGTGTGTCAACAGTCTCCTGCGCCTTTACATTAGGAGCGGCAATAAGCATTGCCGCTCCCAATATGATGTTGTGAATATTTAGAATTTTCATAGTGTTGTTTTTAGGAGTCTGTAGGGTAGCTATGTATAGCGGCCTACATAGCTGCCGTTTTACTTTCTTACATACTTCTTGCCGTTGATGATTACGATGCCGCGGTAGCTGTCGTCTACACGCTGTCCGCTGATGTTGTAAACGGCATTTGTTCTGTGGCTTGGCGTCTGTCCGTCTGTGACGGTGTTCTCAATGCCTGAGATTGTAGAGCCGTCTATGTAAGAGCCCTCATTCACGAAGAACAGGGTGATCTTGCCAGGTTTTGTCGCAATGGTCTTTGTGTAGCTGTAGTTGTACTCCTTGTTGTCTTTGTTGGTTATAACAGCAGTCATGTTAAATACGCCTGCGTCGGAGTAGTTTACGGTCATGTCGACCATTGAGCCGTTCATGTCGCTCTTAAAGGTGCTCCAGATGAAGTTGCTTGTGCATCCTGTGCTTGAGCTGCTGGTGTTGTCCCAGTTGTCGTTGCGTATTCCGAAGTATTCGGCGTAGCCTGCAGCCCCGTGAGTGACATTTGCTCCATACAGACACCAGTTGTTCCAGTTTTGCAGCTCGTTGCTGTAGTTGTAGAACTTGAACTGCATTGATTTGCCTTTTTCCAGTGTGTAGTCTTGTGTTGAGAAGTTTGTCCACCAGATTGAAGTTGTGTTTTTCAGTGTTGAGACGGGGTAGTACACTGGCACTGTCGGCTGGGCGCTCTTGTCCACGTGTATTTCGTATGTCTTGTTGTAAACATATTTGTCGTTTGAGATGCTCACAGTCATGGTGATGTTGCCGTTGTCGAGAATTACACCATTATCTGTAATCACAGCAGGATTGCTTGATTTCCACGATACGTTGGCTCCTAATAGACCAGTGGTTGGCAATGTGACGTTGCTGTTTATCGTGGCATTGTTGGTTAATGGCATCTGCATCTTGTCAAGGGTGTATTTGATGGCAGCCTTTGGGTCAGCCTTTACTGCCCATACTTCCTGCTGGCGTGTAAAGGTGTTCTTTCCAATGGTAAGACTGCCGCTTGATGATGAGAGTGCCACGATGCTAATGGCTGGAATGTCGGTGTAGTCGAGTGTCTGGCGGACAAGTACGCCACGGTATTCCACATTGCTTATGGTCAGTGTTATGTAGTCTGTGCCGGATGTGCGTTTCCATGTGCCGGTTGCTCCACCGCTCACGGTACCATTGGCGGCGATGTATATGTTCACAGGTTTTTCATATTCCTTATTTGCGACATTTTGATTGTACTGGTGGCGTAGGAACTGGTAGTTGCCGGGTATCTCGCTGTCGGTGATAGATGACTTTGCTGCTATATCGCTGTTAGTCACAGTCTCACCGTCAAACTCGAACGGAGCAGCCATAAGCCAGCCTTCGTCGTTGAGGAACAGCTGGTGTACACGTACCTGATGTCCCTCGGTGCCGTTGTTGAAGCGTGTATGGTAAACTACAAACGAGCGTCCCTGTTTGTCGGTGAAGGCAGAGTTATGCCCCTGGGCAATTTCTGCTGTCGGCATAGTATCCCATTGGTATCCGCCGAAGAGCAGTACGCCTCGGTTGTCGTTGGCGGTGTTGCCATAGTTTAGAAGATATCTGTCGAAAATAGCCGATGTGCCGTAGCAGTCTTTGTATGGGCCGTCTGGCTTGTCGGCACGGAAAATACGCATCTGGTAACCGCCGTCACTTGTCAGTCCGCCATAGCTCATAAAGAGGAAATAGTGATTGCCGATTTTTTCTATGTAGCTTGCCTCGCCCGACACGTAGTAACCGCCTGCAATCTTTTTGCCGAAATAAGGGTCGGAAGTGCAATTGGCATTTGCCGATCCTGGTGTGGCTGTTTGCCCATTTACCTCATATCCGTAAGTGTGCTGATAGTCGCGCAGGCCGTTGTCTTCGTTTAGCTTTAGCATGAAGATTCCGCCTGACCACGAGCCGTAGCTCATCCACAGATTGTCGTTGTCATCATAGAACACACACGGGTCTATGCAGTTGGGCCAATATGTTCCCCACTTGTCACCCACTTTGTAGCGGGCCGGAAGTGTGGTCTCGCCTGTGGCTATTGCAAAGTCGGTCTGTTTCCAGTCGTCAGCTGCCGCATAGCTGTTGTGTGCGTATGTTCCTTGAAATCCGGAGAACACAACCGGTCCTTGATATTTCCATGGACCTTCAATATTGTCGGAAATGAAGCATACGATGCTTGAGCACCAGTGGTCGCCGTTGAGACTCATGTACATACACCACTTCTTCATCTTCTTGTTGTAAATAATGTCTGGTGCCCACTGCATGCCCTTTACGGTGTTTCCCGTATATTGCCAGCCGTTGGCGTTGAAGTTGCCGAACTTTACAGTCTCTCCCTTACTGTTTTTCACCTCTTTCACAAGATGGGAGCGGTATGCCAAACTGTAGTTCACCAATGTTCCTTCCGCATTGGCAAAAAGACTGTTGGTGTTGCCGGTGCTTTCCTCGCCGGCTCTAAAGGTTGTCCATTCCTGATAGTTCGATGTCTCAGTGGTCTTGCCTCTGCCCAAATGGGAGCCATATATGTAATATATTGGATTTGAGGAGCTGCTGATGTCATCGATAACAATTGAGGGATCGTGACAGACCACACGTTTGCTGTAGGCTCGTGATTTGTAGGCCCCGTTCAAATCTGTGTCAGTTACTTGTGTCTGCGCCATTATTGTTATGGCGGAAAGAAGCGCAATGGATGAAAATATAATTCGTTTCATAGTGTGATGTATATTAGGGTGAGTTCAATAAAAAATAATTGTCTGAAGATTTTAGAGTCATGTAAATAACAATCGCTATAATCACCGTGGACAAAGTTACCGAAATTTTCTGTATTGCAGGCGTTTTTTGCAAATTTTATGGTATACAGATGGGAAAAGTCCTGATTTAAGCATCTTCATACTGTGAAAAGAGTGTGGATGACCGGTTAATTTTATCCGAATATATCAAGGATGAATTATAGAACACACCTTAAGTGATTATTTCGTCTCTTAATAACATGAAAAGGAAGACCTGAGGATTATCCACAGGCCTTCCTCGACTTATCATTTTTTTATTTGAATACCATGTGGCTGCTGTCAACCGTGAACGATACGTTGAGGTCGTCAGCTGTTACAATGATGTTCTTGTAGAACTGCAGGTAACTATTGCCGTTGGTTCCTTGCATTATGGCTGTGAGGTCGGCAAATCCGTTACCATGGTTCTCAACATATACGGCAACGTTACCTCCGTTGATGGCTGCGTTCCATATTGCCCAGTCTGCCTGTCCGCCGGAGAGAATCAAGTCTGGATTGTTCTCATAGCCTGCTCCCCAGCCGTAGTTGTCGGCACGTAGCACGGCATATTCGTTGAGTGCTGCGCCGCGGAGAACGGCCACCCAGTTGTTCCAGTTGTTGGCACCGCTTCCGTAGTTTGTGAAATACCATGCGCATATCTTGCCTGATGGAACATTTATGTCTTGTGCGTGTGCGCCCCACCATCCGGTAGAATTGTCCTCTGCGCCAACAATAGTAGGATCAGGGCAAACGTCGGTAGCTGTCTTCACTTCGGTCACGTTGACAGTCAAAGTTGTATTTCGGCCATTCTCAGAGTATATATCTACAGTCTGCTGCCCTGTCTCTGCCTTGATGGTGCCTATCTGAACTTCGTTGAGGCTGAGCACAGCCTTGTCGCCATTGATGTATGTGGCAGTAATCTCAAGACCGCTGGTGTTCAGTGGATATCCGAGAGCTGCAGTTTTTGGAGAAGTGTAAACAACATAGTCTGTCTGTACTGGCATTCCTGTCACCTCGATTGAGGCTATGGCAGGCACTACCTTGAATGTGGCTGTGGCAACTACAGGCACTGCTGAGTTCTCGCCCTTGAAAGTCTTGTTATATATGACGATGAGCTGCTTGTCGCCAGGAATGTCCATGTCGTTAATGGCAGAGAAGTAAAGCTCGGCTGCGGGAATTTCCTTAACCACGCCTTCCTCGAATGTAACTGTGGCAGACACGCCAGCCATTGCATCCTCAAGAGCGGTGCCGGCATCAACCTTAGCTGGCACATTATTAAGCACTATTGAAACAGGATTCTTGTCCTGTGCTGATGTAAATCCGCCGATAGGCTCCACATTGGCAGCGAGGAAGTTGATATAAGAGCCCTCAGGCACGAGGAATATACGCATGTTGGTGTTGCTCTGGTCGGCATTTAGGTTGGCAAGCGGAGTCTTCTGCTTATAGGTCTTTGTAACCACGCCGTTGTCCATTATCACTGTAAAAGTGTTAGGATCTGAGCGGTCAACAGTCAGAGTGACCTTGCCGCCCAGTTTGTCAACACCTTCGTCAGTGTCGGTTGCGAATGTGAGTGTGCTCTCCACACAGCTGCGGTCGATATAGTCACCCCATTCGGAGTTGCCGCTGGGCTGGTTGTCAAAGCGGATTGCTCCGTACTCCTTATAACCATCACCGCCACGGTCGACATCGTTGGTAAGAATCATTGCGAAATTCTTATAAGTGTTGGATGCACTCGGGTTGATGTTCAGGTTGAACTGAGCATGGAACTTCTTTCCCTCAGGAATTACGTAGTACTTGGAGAACTGCTGCCAGAAGCCGGTAGAGAAATCGGTTGCACCGACAGTATATACATCTTCCTCCATGCCCTCAAGCACAACCTCCTCGCCTTTATTGGCATTCTCGATAGAATCGATTTTATCTGTAATCCAGTCGGGCGAATCAACTCCATAGAGGTCACCGCCCTCACATCCAGTCAGCACAAGCAGGCCAAGGGCTGCCGAGCACATTACGGATGATATTTTATTTAGATATCTCATAATATTCTTTATTTTTTGAAATTGGTGGAATGGATTATTTACTCAAATCAACCACTGGACGTATCTTCCAGCCTCTTCCAGTGAAGTCGGCGGAGTTGTCTGTACCGTCATTGGCGGAGTTGCCCTTTAGGTTGGGGTTGGCATTAAGAGTACCCTGATAGATGGGCAGGAACTCATGGCCGGGAAGCCAGCTGTCGTAAGACGACTTAACCATATCGTTGTCAACCTCAGAGTAACTTACTGGAGCCTTCGGGTCTACAGCTGGGTAGATGCCCTTACGGAATGTTCCGTGCTCCTTAAGCTGAGCCAGACGGTCGGCCTGATAGAAGAATCCCCAGCGTAGAAGGTCGTTGCCACGGCCATACTCGCAACCGAATTCCTTCGGACGCTCCACGTTGGCAATCTGCTCGAAGAGCTTGTCGGCGGTGCTGAAGTCAGAGAGACTGAGGTCATTGAGGTTGGCACGGCGGCGCACCTCGTTAATCCAGTCGATGGCTTGCTGTGTAGGGCCATTTACCTCGTTCTCGCATTCGGCGGCACGCAGCAGCACGTCAGAGTATCGCATCAGCCGGAGATTGATACCGCAGTGCAGACCTGTGACTACAGATGTATAGAGATTGGTGCGCATGTTAGTCCACTTGGCTATAGGCAGACCTCCGTTGATATTGTTGGTGACAACGGGAGTTACAGGATCCATTGCCACACCGTAGCCCACGTTGCCGTTCTCAAATCCTTCCCAGTCGGTCTCGTATGTGCCGATGGTCCAGTAGAGGCGCGGGTCGAGCTTGCCTTCCTTTGTGCGCTCTGCCTTGAAGAGGTTGTAGAGCCATGGTGAGGCTGAGAGGTCTGCCCAACCGCCGTAGTTGCCCGGGCAGAAGTTTGACTCGATGGCGTGTCCTTGAGTGGCATTAGGTGATGTGTTCACCGGTGTCCACTCGTCGTCAACACCCTGTGAGCCGTAGTCAAGATACTGAACCTCGAAAAGACTCTCGTCGTTGTTCTCGTAAGCTGAGCCCTCACGGAAATTGTCGCCATAGTTTGCCATCAGCTTGTATGAGCCATACTTCTTGCCGATGATGTCCTTAAGCACTGCGAGAGCCTCGCTGAACTTATGACGCTGCATGAGCGCACGGGCATAGTAGCCGGCGGCGGCACCACATGTGGCGCGGCCCTTTGACCACTCGCCTCCCTCGTCACGTGATGGCAGCAGGGTCATAGCCTCTGCAAAGTCCTTCTCAACCTGGTCGAGCACCTCGTCGTATGTGTTGTTGGTGCCATAAAGACCCTCAAGTGAGGAATAGCCCTCATAGCTTGTGATGAGCGATGGATTCTGATAATAGTTGACAAGATTGTAGTAGGCAAGGCCGCGGATAAAGAGAGCCTGTCCCTTAATGCGTTTCAGCTTTTCTGTCAACGCATTGTTGTCGTCACCAACCTTTGAGGTGATGAAGTTACATACATTAATTGTGTAGTACCAGTCGCGCCACGACCACTGTCCGATTTCGTCAGTGATAGGCTCGTTGAGGTCGTCAAACGGCAGATACCATACCTGCGATGAGTTCCACACCTCGTCGCCGCGGCATACGTCTATGTTATAGCCCACACGTGCGTATGTACCCTCCATACGTATGTGGTTGTAGGCTGCGATGACGCTTTCCTCCAAGTCGTCGGCAGTATTGCCGAAGGTTCCTGTTGTCTGCTGGTTAGGGTTTACCAAATCCAGCTTGTCTTCGCATGAGGTTACCGTGCATGCGCCCAGAAACAGGGCAAATGATAATTTATATAGTTTCATATCTATGATTCCTTATATTAATGTGAGAATTAGAATGTGAAGTGCAGACCTGCCATGAAGCTGCGTGCGCTTGGGAACGAGCAGAAGTTGTAGCCCGGAGTGAATGTGCCGCCGGCATAGTCAACATTGTAGCCCTTGTAGCCAGTGAAGGTGTAGAGATTTTGTGCAGACACATAGACGCGTACGCCATTGACAATACCGCCGAACACCTTGTCGGGAATGTTGTAGCCAATTTCTATGTTGGCAATCTTCCAGTAAGCCGCATTCTGTATCTTACGGTCGCTGAACAGGTCGTTCCATGCGAGAGTGGCATTGTTGGCTGCGTATGTGCGCGGAACGCTTGACAGATAAGTGGCTCCGTCCTCTGACCAGCGGTTGGCGTCACTCATTGCAACGTCTTTGTTACCCCATCCGTAGCATGAGTTCAAGCTGTTGTAGATGTCGTCAGACACATGATAGTTCAAAGCTCCGTATGTAGATATGCTCATGTCGAAATTCTTGTACTCCATGCGTGCGCTCAAACCGAAGTTTATCTTTGGCAGACCGCTGCCGAGGACAGTTTGGTCGTATGCGTCGATTACGCCGTCTGGAGTTCCCTCAGGACCCGAGATATCCTTATAGAGACAGTCACCGACATTGGCGCCTGCCTGGGCAGGGTGGTTGTCGAGGTCTTCCTGTGTACGTGCTATTCCTTCATAGACCCATCCGTAGAACTTGCCGATTTCCTGACCAACTTCAGTCTTGTAAGCCCCCGTGATGTATGAGTCTGTGCCGAAGCCGAGTGATGTCACTTTGTTTTTCAGTGTGCTGAGGTTGGCGCTTATCTGATATTTGAAAGGATGATCGTTGTTGCGGTATGTGGCTGAGAACTCGAAACCGCTGTTCTCCATTGAGGCGGCGTTCATGGTTACTGTTGTATTTGACACACCTGCCTGTGCGGGCACAGGAACTGCATAGAGCAGATCCTCAGACTTGTTCTTGTACCACTCAACGGTGAACTCCAGACGGTTGTTGAACATGGCGAGGTCGATACCCACGTTGGTGGTCTTTTTCTTCTCCCATGCCAGGTTGTTGTCAACGAAGGTAGATACGGCAGAGCCTGTAACTGCCTGGTTGCCGAAGCTGTAGGTCATGTTGTTGCGGTTCATGGTAGCCTGATACATGTACTCGCCGATGTTCTCATTACCGAGCACACCGTAGCTTCCGCGGATTTTGAACATGTTGACGATGTCACGGCTGATGGGGAAGAATTTCTCACGGTCGAAGCGCCATCCTGCTGACACTGACGGGAATGTACCCCAACGGATGTTCTTGGAGAGACGTGAGCTTCCGTCACGGCGTATTACTGCCGAGAGCAGGTACTTGTCGTCGTAGTTGTAGTTGAGACGGCCGATATAAGAGGTAAGCGCATGCTTGTACTCGTAAGAGGAAGAGTATGTGTTGGCTGCGTTCTGCAACTGGAGGAAGTATGGCTCTGAGAACTTCACGCCCCAGCCTGTCAGCTCGTCGGTATACTCCTCCTCGTAGGTCTGGCCGACAACGAGGTTTACGTGGTGCTTGCCCATGGTGCCGTCGTATGTGAGGGTATTCTCGATAAGTGCGTCGCTATAGTCGCGTGAGCCCTTTGTCAAGCGCTCGTTGCTCTTGTCGAGATATACGCGGTTGCTCTGAATCCATGCGCCAATCCATGTGAAGTCCTTGCAGTGGGTTTTGCTGTAAGAGAGGTTGATGTTGTAGTGCAAGGAGTGGTTCTTGCTCTTGAGCCCAACCATATTGAGCAGGTCAACGTCAGCAGAGGCTGTTCCCACAAAGCGGTCAACGCGTGTGTTGCGCTGGAGCATGTTGTTGACAAGCAGAGGATTTGAGGCAGAGATGTCGCCATGTATAGTGTCGTAATATACACCGTAGCCGTAAGCGTCATAACGATAGTTGCTTGCTGCGCCCACAACGTCGTCAAGTACCCATGTTGACGGGTCGTAAGCCTTGATGGTTGGCTGCATGAGCAGTGTGCCGCGGAGCACGTTTGTCACGTCGCCATACAGACCCTGCACATACTCTGAGGCATTGGAAAGTCCCATGTTGTCCTGGTCGGAGTGTGAATAAACGAGGCTTGTGCGGAACTTCACGAACTTTGTGTCCATTGTGTTGTTCACACGGGCTGTGTAACGCTCGTAGTTAGGCCCTGCGCCCTCGAGGGTACCTTTTTGCTGGAAATAGTCGAGGCCTATGTTATATGTACTGTGTGCGCTGCCGCCGCTGAAGTTTACGTTGTGGTTCTGGCGTGTGCCTGTCTTGAATACCTCGTCAAACCAGTCGGTGTTGGTGTTGTCCATAAACTGGTATCTGCCGGTCTCCTCGTTGAGCTTATATCCGCCAGGCAGGGTGGTGCCGGAGTTTGCGCATGCCTGTCCGATATAGTTGCTGTACTGGTCGGCATTCATAACGTCGTAAACATCGTCAGAAATCTGGTCAACACCGAAGTAGCCGGAGTAGTTGACCTTCAGAGGCTGGTCTTTCTTTCCGTTCTTTGTGGTGATGATAATCACACCGTTGGCGGCACGTGAGCCGTAGATGGCACCTGCGGCGGCGTCCTTCAACACCTGAATTGTCTCGATGTCGTTAGGAGAGAAGTCGCGGATGGTGGTACCCATAGGCACACCGTCGATAACATAAAGTGGTGCTGTGCTGCCGAATGAGCCGATACCACGGATGCGTACAGAAGGGTCTGCGCCTGGTTGTCCGTCACTGGTAATCTGCACACCGGCAACCTTGCCTTCCAGCATTGTGGAGATGTTGGAGTTAGAGACTTTTTTCATTTCCTCGGCGTTTACGATAGACACAGAGCCTGTGAGGTCGGCCTTCTTCTGTGTACCGTAGCCTACTACTACTACCTGATCGAGCACATTGTTGTCTGACTCAAGTTGGACAGGCTCGAGAATCGCGCGTCCGCGTACGGCAACCTCACGGTTCTTGTAGCCCAAGTAACTTACCACAAGTGTGGCATTGGCGTTTACATTCAGTTGGAAGTTGCCGTCGAGGTCGGTGACTGTTCCGGTAGTGGAGTCCTTAACTTTTACGGAGGCTCCAATCAGTGGCTCGCCTTTTTCGTCGACAATCTGTCCCTTAACCTGAATAGTCTGGTCTTGTGGGGCGGCTGATGCGTATGCCGGAATTGGGCATACGGAAACTGCTCCAACAGTGCCCAGGCAGAGCATCATTGAGAATAACTGCTTCCTCATAGTTTCATTGCATTTAGGTTTGTTTTTAATTGTATTTAGGTTTATTTATGATTACAATTGTGTTTCTATTGGTATTTGCAACGGTTGCAAATTTAACAAATAGCCTAAATACAGAGGTGGACAAATGTGCGTTTTAGGTGGACAAATGCGGTTTTTCGTCAATTTACATCGTTTTTGTCTACCGATTCCATGTATCCCGATGGGCTTATGCCATATTTCTTGGTAAAACAGCGGGTGAAGTATTTCGGGTCGTTGAAGCCTACGCTATAGGCAATCTCTGTGATGTTGCGGTTGCCGGATTTCTGTGTCAGTATCTCCCTGGCTATGTTCAGACGGTAGTCCTTGAGCAGCTGGCTCACAGTAAGCCCGGTCTCTTCTTTCAGTTTTTTTGTGAGCTGGGTACGGGAAATCTTCATGCTCTCGGCAAGCTGCTCAATATCGAATCCGGAATTCATATACCCCTCTTCCATGGCCTTGAACATGTCTTCCATGAAATTGTGGGCGTTTTTGAGTTCCTTCTCGTGGCTCACCTCCGCACTTTTGGCGGTGCTGTTGAGGAAGTGGCGTTGGTTCTCAAGTATGTTTTGTATGCGCGATTGCAGCTCTGTGGGGTTCTCCGCACTCTCAAGCGCGTTGCGTATCGGTTTCAGCATACGCTCTCCCTCCTCACGTTTCAGAGTCTCAATGCGTGTCTTGTATAGGCGGGTTATAATTAGCGCCAGAACAATGGCAGCAATCAGCATAAACCACCATGTCTTATAAAAATACGGACTTACTGTCACCTCAATGCTCGTCACGTTGCCTTCGTCCTCAGACAGTGCCGAGAGACATTTCACCTCGAAAGTGTAGTGTCCGGGCGGCAAGTTGGTGTAGCGCACGCTGTGCTCGCCGGTTTTGGTCTGTATCCATTCCTCCTCAAATCCCTTCATGCGGTAGCAATAAACAGAGCCTCTGTCGTCGGCGTAGCTCAGTGTGGAGAATGAAATCTCAAACGACTTGTCGCTCTCGTGCAGTCTGATGCGGCTTGCCGATGAGATGTCGTAGTCAATGTAGCTGCTTCCCGATAGTACAGGAGTATTGTCGACAAGTAAGCTTGTCAGCGTAACCTTTTTGGCGTCATTTGTCCTCATTTCGTTGACATTTATTGCCGTAAGTCCCTTTTCGCTGCCAAGATATATGTAGTTGCCCTCTGTGACTGCGGCGTTCCAGTAGAATTGGCTGCACAGCAGTCCGTCGGTCTCGCTGTAGTTGGAGAACGCTCCGTCCTTGGGGTTCATAACCGACAATCCGTTGTTTGTCGCTATCCACAGCCGTCCGAACATGCCTTCCACAATGCCTTTTACGCTGTTGTTGGCAAGTCCGTCCTGTGTGTTGTAGGCCTTAAACTGCATTTTCCCGTTTTTCATGCCGGTCAGCATGTATACGCCGTTGCCGTTGGAGCCTAAGTATATGTTGCCGTCACGTGTCTGGCAGAAGCATGTTATCTTGTCTATCAGCCGTGAGTCGGGATTGTCGAGCTTGTACATATATTTGTCACATGTGAATTTCCCATTCTTATGCGATTTCAGGTTTATGACTCTCATTCCTGTCATGCAGCCTATCCACAGACGCTGCCTGTTGTCAATGAGTGAGCCGATGCAGCCGCGCACAAGGTCGCAGCCGTCGAACGGCATCTGCATCTGCCGTGTCCGCATGTCGTAGAAGAAAATGCCGTCGTTGCTGCCTATCCACAGTCCGTTGTTGAGCTTGTCGAATGCCAGTGCGCCTATGTGTTGTATAAGTCTCATGTATTTTTGCTGTACGTCAAGACGTGTCAGGCGGTCTGGATGATCCATGTCGAGCCAATATACTCCGCCTCCCCAGGTGCCAATCCAAAGTGTGCGCCCGTTAGCGGTAAGTGTGCTTACAGAGTTATGTGTCAGCTGCGAGTTTGCCGTTGTCAGGTGTGTGAACGGTTTCTCGCCTGCCGTACGGCGGTTCAGTCCTCCGTCAACTGTTCCTACCCACAATGTGCCGTCGTTCTCCACAAAAGTGGCGTTGACGCAGTTCGGTGACAGCGAGGTGTTGTCGCCGTCCCTGTGTGTTATGTTCTCAAGGTTAAGCTTGCTGAGCGAGAACTTTGTTATGCCGCCGTTGTCGGTGCCTATCCATATGTTGCCGTTCTTTACATATATGCAATGCACGAAATTGCTCGACAGTCTTATGCCTGGCTTTTTCTCATCGGCACGTAAATAGCTGAAGCCGTCATTGTTGTGGTCGTAGATATTTACACCCCCCAATGAGCCTATCATGAGTTTGCCTGTAGGCCCTGTGGCAAGACATGTCACGAAATCGTGTGCCAAGCAGCCAGACTTCCCGTCATGGGTGTATTGTCTCAGCTCTTCCGTGGCTGTGACATGGCGGAACAGTCCCATGTTGGTGCCTACCCACAAGTCTCCGTTGTGGCGCATAAAGCCGGTGAAGTACGCCTTGTTAAATAATGTGGCAAGCTCCCTCACCGGATGTTTCGCCAGTTTGCCGTGCTCCACCGTTAATTTGTAAACTCCGCCGTCTATCGATGCCCATGCCGTGCCGTCGCCGTCTATATCCGCAATGGCTATGTCTGGCGTGTTCGACGTAAAGGCAGCCGAATACTTGTGCTTTATGTGTCCCTCTTCGTCGAAAACAAACTTATAGGCTTTCTTGCCTGCAAGCAGCCAGATGTTGTCTTTCGCGTCACGCATCACCTTGGTGCCTTCCTGCTGTAAAATGTCGGATATGTCGGTGCCGAAACTCTCGGCTCCCGCATTGTTGTATGTTTTTAGGCTTATTACAGACACACCCTCGTCGAACACCACCCACAACCGGTTGAAACGGTCTTCCGCTATGCTGCGGCACGAGTTGCTTTGCATCTGTATGTTGAGTTCCGGGGAAAATGTCTTTGTGAAGCCATAGCCGTCATAGCGCACTATGCCGCCGCCGTATGTCGCCACCCATACAAAGCCGTGGCTGTCCTCGTACACCGCGTTGATCCAGTTGTGCGGAAGTCCTGCCTTCATGTCAAGGAATGAGACATTATACCTGTTGTTCTCCAATATGGAATATGCCATACTGGAAAGTGCTGCGGCCATAAAAGTCAGTATAATTGCGATTTGTCTCATTGCGTATGCCTCTTCTAACAGTCTCTTTAGGTTTACTGCCGATAAATATACTGAGTTTTTTACAAATAGCCAAATATTTCTGAATAAAAATATCTTTTTTTTGATAAGTCATGTTTGTAAGTCATGTTTGTGGGTCATGTTTAATTGTCACAAAATGTGTCTGCCAACCGTTTGCGGAATTAAATTTTTTAATCTGTTAAATTTGCGAGCGGAAATGGCAATTCCTATAAGAAAAAACGCAAGCGGCTCCGTTGGCCAATGAAGCCGCTTGCGTTTGCCATCGAAGCCGCTTGCAATGGCTGATGAACCCGTTTGTATATATGAGTGTTAAATAAACGTAAAATTTGCGACGCAACGCGTACGCGGTAAGTCTTATATCATAAGAAATGAGTAATTTTGCAGACCGATTATTGAGAAGGCACACTTAGAGCCTTCTGCTTGGGAGTGTTAATAGCTATGCTTTTGGCCGGGCATGGTGGTTAGTGAATCGCTCAGGCAAGGGGTGGCGGGAGCAATTCCTACACCTTTATTATATTAATAATTGATAAACGTTTTTTAGTAGTAAACAAAAATTTAAAATGAACACTTTAAGTTACAAGACTATTTCCGTAAACAAGGAAACAGCTAAGAAGGAGTGGGTTGTTGTCGACGCTACCGATCAGGTTGTTGGTCGCCTTTGCTCGAAAGTTGCAAAACTGCTCCGTGGCAAGTACAAGCCATCTTTCACTCCACACGTAGACTGTGGTGACAATGTAATCATTATCAATGCCGAAAAGGTAGTATTTACTGGTAAGAAGGAAACCGATAAGGTTTACACCCGCTACACAGGCTATCCAGGTGGTCAGCGTTTCAACACTCCTGCCGAGCTTCGCAAGCGCAACGGTGGTTGTGAGCGTATTCTCCGTCATGCCGTTAAGGGTATGCTTCCAAAGGGTCCTCTCGGCCGCTCTATCATGAACAACCTCTACATCTATGAGGGTACAGAGCACAAGCACGAGGCTCAGAAGCCACAGACAATTGATATTAACCAGTACAAATAAATCTAAGGAAAGATGGAAGTTATAAATGCAATAGGTCGCCGCAAGAGCGCTGTAGCTCGTGTTTACCTCACCGAGGGTACCGGTAAGATCACCATTAACAAGAAAGACATCACAGAATTTTTCCCATCAGCCATTCTGCAGTACGTGGTTAAGCAGCCACTGAATCTGCTCGAGGTTGCTGAGAAGTACGACATCAAGGCCAACCTCGATGGTGGCGGTTTCACAGGTCAGAGCCAGGCTCTTCGCCTCGCTATCGCCCGTGCGCTCGTTAAGGTTAATGCCGAGGACAAGAAGGCTCTCAAGACTCAGGGATTCCTTACACGCGACAGCCGTGCTGTTGAGCGCAAGAAACCAGGTCAGCCAAAGGCACGCCGCCGCTTCCAGTTCAGCAAGCGTTAATATTTACTTATATTTTGCTGTATAGTAGATAAGCTGAGCAGTTTAGTATCTAAATCCGCGCGACTCGCACAGGCGATTACCCGCAGATTGGTTCTAACACAAGAATTAAAAAGAAAGTAAACAATTAAACGAAGAAAAAACAATGTCAAGAACAAATTTTGACCAATTACTCCAGGCAGGCTGTCATTTCGGACACCTCCGCCGCAAGTGGAATCCAGCTATGGCTCCTTACATATTTATGGAGCGTAATGGTATTCACATCATAGACCTCAACAAAACCGTAGCCAAAATCGATGAGGCTGCCGAGGCTCTCAAGGCTATCGCCAAGAGCGGAAAGAAGGTTTTGTTCGTCGCTACTAAAAAACAGGCCAAGGATATCGTAGCCGAGAAAGCTACTTCTGTTAATATGCCTTACGTTATCGAGCGTTGGCCAGGTGGTATGCTTACCAACTTCCCGACTATCCGCAAGGCTGTGAAGAAAATGTCTAACATTGACAAGCTCATGGCTGACGGCACATTCTCTAACCTCTCTAAGCGTGAGATTCTGCAGATTAACCGCCAGCGCGCAAAGCTCGAGAAGAACCTCGGCTCTATCGCTGACCTTACACGTCTGCCTTCCGCACTCTTCGTAATCGACGTTATGAAGGAGCACATCGCCGTTAAGGAGGCTAACCGTCTCGGTATACCTGTATTCGGTATCGTTGACACCAACTCTGATCCTAAGAACATCGACTACGTAATCCCGGCTAACGACGATGCCAAGGATTCTGTAGAGACTATCCTCAACGCTGTATGCGGCGCTATCGCCGAGGGTCTTGAGGAGCGCAAGGTAGAGAAGGCTGACGAGAAGGCTTCTGCTGAGCAGGCTGAAGAGGCTGCTGAGGGCAAAAAGCGCGCACCGCGCAAGGCCCGCAAAGAGGCACCTGCTGCTGAGGCTCCTGCTGCTGAGTAATTCTTTGTAGGGCCGCTACGTGTAGCGGCCGCAATCTACGGTTATCATTAATTTGCGCCTTGCTTGCGGCCGCTATACATAGCGGCCCTACAATAATAATCAATAAAATAATAAATAAAGAAATATGGCTTACAAACCAACAATGGACGACATCAAGAAGCTCCGCACCATGACCGGCGCCGGACTCGGTGATGTCAAGAAAGCCCTTGTAGAGGCCGAAGGTGACTTCGACAAGGCAAAGGAATTGCTTCGTGAGCGTGGACTCGCCATCGCTGCAAAGCGCTCTGACCGTGAGACTTCTAACGGTTGCGTTCTCGTAAAGAAGGTTGACGGCTTCGCTGCTATGGTTGCCGTTAAGTGTGAGACCGACTTCGTCGCAAATGGCGCCGACTTCGTTGCCATGACAGAGAGCATTCTCGACGCTGCTATCGCAGCCAAGGCCCAGAGCCTCGACGAGGTTAAGGCTCTCAAGCTCGCCAACGGTGAGGATGCCGCCTCTACAGTACAGCAGCGCTCAGGTATCTCTGGCGAGAAGATGGAAATCGACGGTTACAACTTCCTCGAGGGAGACAACATCGAAATCTACGACCACATGGGAAAGCACACCCTCGCCACAATGGTTCAGACAAACAAGACTGCAGTAGAGGCCGGACACAAGGTTGCAATGCAGGTTGCCGCCATGAAGCCGGTTGCTCTCGACGAGGCTTCTGTACCACAGCAGGTTAAGGACGAGGAGTTCAAGGTTGCTGTCCAGAAGACCAAGGAGGAGCAGGTAGAGAAGGCTGTTGCCGCCGCTATCAAGAAGGCTGGCTACAACGCTTATATCGCTGAGAGTGAGGAGCATCTGGAAGAGGGTATCCGCAAGGGTAACATCACAGAGGCTGATGCCGACGCTATCCGCAAGCTCAAGCAGGAGACTGCCGAGCAGAAGCTCGCCAACATGCCTGAGCAGATGGTGCAGAACATCGCCAAGGGCCGTCTCGCCAAGTTCTTCAAGGACAACTGCCTTGTTGATCAGGAGTTCCAGTTCGGCGACGGCGACAAGCAGACTGTTGCCGAGTACCTGAAGAAGCAGGACGCTGAGCTCAAGATTGTTGCTTACAAGCGATTCACACTCGTTGCTGAGTAATCAATTATCAACATTATATTAGTAGAGTGGGCATACCTTTTTGGTATGCCCATTTTTGTGTTTTAATTTAAACGAAACCAGGAAGCGCAATCAAGGCTAAGTGGAAATTTTATGGGTTTAGAATAATATTGAGGGCAATAATCTCAATCAGTGCGGGCTGAAAGCCCAAAAGTCACACAGCCCAGGGTAAAGCGTAGCGACACCCTGGGTTTAGTAATATGTGCGAGAAATGCGCCCTGAAAGGGCATAGGCGTAAAATTATATTAAATAACTATTTGATAATCAACGCCTATGCCCTTACAGGGCGCATGGATATATTTCGCATTAAACACCCAGGGTGTCGCTACGCTTTACTCTGGGCTGTGTGACTTTTGGGCTTTCAGCCCGCACTGATTGCGATTATACTCTTGATTACCCTTATTGTTTGCGGCCGCTATACATAGCGGCCCTACAATCCCTAATAATTCCTGATAATCCTCTTGATATGTGTCAATTTAGTGCCCGAAGGGTGTTAAATAGCCATTTATTTGTATTTTATCGATAAATATCTCATTTTTAACACATAATAACTTTATTATTTGAAATTATATTGCTAATTTTGCAGCGGTTACCTGATTTAGCAAGCTAAACTATTATTTTATAATTACTAATTAACTTATCAAACATGAGAAAAGAATTACTAATGTCTCTTGCTGCGGCATTCTGCCTTACGGCTACCGCACAAGAGGAGGATGTTACTCATCTGATTAAAAATGCCGGTTTCGACACAGGTCTGACATTTACCGATGAAGGTAAGCCTGTAAACCCGACATCACCGGGCGAAATCGATAATGGTCAAAGTTGCCGTTATGATTATACTGAAGACGGCAGTTACTATGCTGTTCCTACCGACGGTAAAGGATACAACGAGCATGGTGACTTGGCATGGTATGGCTTCCTCGGAAATATCGATGGATGGAAAGTTTCCGAAGATAAAAATGACAAGGGCGACTATTTGTATGTAACTACAAAGCCTGCATGGAAATATTTTGGCGCTCTGCCTTATTCTTTGAAGCCTGGTTATATGGCTTGCGGTAGAAATACAAGTGGTTCTTCTCATGCAGAGTGTGTTACACCGCCTGCAAAACCTGTGACAGACGATTCTGACGAGAACACAGGTTTCCTCTATCTGCGTGCAGGTTGGGGTGGTGCTTGTGCTTACGAGCAAGAAGTAAACCTGCCTTGCGCAAAGTATCGCTTGGAGTATTGGACTATCAATGCCAATCCTAATGCTGTAGAAAAGGATGAGAAGGGTAATGTGCCTACTGACCTTTCTCGTGTAACATGCCGCAAGGATGTGTTTACAGATACTTCTGGTTCTTCACTTACTTCTACAGAGTGGACAAAGCATGAGTTTGAGTTTACTCCTGTTGACGCTTTCATTCTTAGATTCGGTTTTAAGTCTATGAACAATGCAGGCTCTAACACTAACCCTGTTATCATCATCGACGGCATTAAGCTCTACAAGATAGGTGAGGCTTCTGAGGAGGAGATATACTCTGGCGACCTCTATGCACTTCAGGGTGAGTTCTATGAGCTGTCAAGCAACTATGGCGAGTATGCTGGTTTGGCAACTGAGGCAGAAGAGCTCGCTTTCTCTATTGATGAAGTTGTAGAAGGTGGTGACGTTGCAGAGATGAAGGCTGCCATTGAGAGGCTTACTGCAGCCAAAGACCTTATTATAAAAGCTGTTGAGACTGTTCCCAGCCTCATCGCTCTCTACGATAAGGCAACTGCCGCACTTGCAAACAACTATCCTGGTGCTGCCGCTCTTCAGGCTGTTACCGATAAGTTCGACGGTGTTGTCAATGAGGGTACTGCCGCTGAAATTCTCGCATACTATGACGAGTTGAAGGCTGCTTACAATACCTACATGATGAGCCAGGAGGCAACTGAGGCTAATCCTGCCGACTATACATTCCTCGTAAAGAATCCTCTCTTCGTGAAGGAAGGCAACGAGCCTACAATAGACGGAAATGTGTTCACATATCCTAATCAGGATACATTCGAGGCTGGCAAGGCTCCTGAGATAGCTACTTCTGAGACTTGGTATAAGTCTGGTACCTGTACCGATGGCGACCAGCGTCTGAACTACGCTCAGGGACGTGTATGCTGGAACGCATGGAGGGCAAATGCTGACGGAAAGACTCTTGCAGTCTCTTCGGATATAGCAAATCTGCCTAACGGCTACTACAAGGTAGCTGGTGACCTTATCACTCAGGACGGCTTTGTCAATGACCAGCACGTGTTCGCTACAAGCGCACTTCAGTCTGCTAACTCTGCATCGCTGACCGAGGGCTTGTGGAACAGCAACCACGATGGCCAGTGGACAACCCTCACCTCTGACAAGGTGCTCGTTCACGACGGCAAGCTCACCATAGGCGCTTCCGGTACTCTTGCCAACAAAAATCAGAGCGGATGGTTCTGCGCAACAAACTTCAAGCTCTACTATCTCGGTGCCGCATCTGAGGAGGAAATCCAGGCAGCTCTCATTGCAAAGGCTGAGTATGCAAACACTCTCGTTGCAGCTATGCACTTCGGCGCTGACAAGGCTAATGCTACCGACAGCATCGCCGAGTACACAAAGACAGGCGACCTCGCATTCCTCAATGCCGCTATTAAGCTCGCAGAGGCTTCTGAGGCTAAGTATGAGGCTATCAACGCTGAGGGACAGACTATTCCAACTATAGCTCAGAACATCGCCGACAACACATACGCAGAGGCTGCCGAAATCGTTAAGGCTGGTTACGACGCTACTCTCGCTTACATCAACAACGGTACATACAACAAGGTAGACAGCATCATCACAATCCTTAAGGGGTATGCTGAGACCTACGCTCCTGTTTACAACAGCGCTGCTGAGGCTCTTGCTGCTATGACTTCTGAGACTGCAAAGAAGGCTCTCTCTGAGACTATGGCTAATCAAAAGGCTGTTCTCGTAGCTAACTTGATGTCTACAGAATATATCAACACTGCTGTTCTCGAGCTTAAGGCTGCTATCGCTGTTGCTCAGGCTCAGGACAACTACGAGAACAATCCTGACGCTACAGACTATACAGGCTTCATTATGAACGCTAAGTCTGAGTCTGCTGACGGCTGGACAGTTATTAAGGGCGACGGCGACGGTCCTGTAAAGAAGGGACAGTACTTCACTGATGATGCGAACCGCAACTATTTCGATACATGGAACGCTACTGCCGGTAAGAACAACCTCTACATGGAACAGGTTATCGAAGGTCTGCCTAACGGTACTTATACTCTTGGTGCAAACGTTCGTACATCAGGCTTGGGCGCATGCATCTTCGGCGCTGTAGGTACTGAGGCCGCTGATACAACATGGATGGAGATTCCTATGCAGACCTATACACATCAGGACGGCGCTACTGGCGAATGGGTAACAGATGACGCATGGGATGTGTATGGTCAGATTTGGGAGAATGCAGTGAAAGCTCTCCAGACAGACAAAGAAAATGCTTATCTCGCATCTATCTCTAATGCAAATGCTGGTAAGGGACGTGGCTGGATGCACCTCGACATTCCAAACATTGAGGTTACAAACCACACTCTCACTATCGGTCTTACATCTGACTCTACAAAGACCAACAAGCACACTACCGTTACATGGTACTCTGCAACAGACTTCACTCTGACTCTCACCGCTAAGGGTAATAACGAAGGTTGGAACGGTCCTGTAACAGGTATCACTGAGATTGAGAACGAGGCTCTGAAGAGCGACGCTATCTACAACATCAATGGTCAGCGTGTTGCCAACCTCGGCAAGCAGGGTCTCTACATCGTTGTTCGCAACGGTAAGGCTACAAAGGTTATGACTAAGTAAATAAAAGCCCCTTTGGGGATACTGAATAACTGAATTATTAAGCCCTCCTGTCCAAACCGGATAGGAGGGCTTTTTGAGTGGATAGAATTTATGGAACCTGTAGGGCCGCTATGTATAGCGGCCGCAATTGGCATAGGTATTTTTTGATTACCATTATTGCTTGCGGCCGCTATACATAGCGGCCCTACAAGTTCCATGGGAAATTTCTCAGATGTTATCTATTTAAAATATTCTGCATTATTTCTTGTTGATTACAAACATTTTGTGTAATTTTACGGCATAATTTCATGACGGCAGCCATAGTTGCGCCGTGTGCGAACTACTATACTGATAAAATATAAAATATCAATATTCAAATCCAATGAAAAAAACACTGATTCTTGCCTCATTAGCTTTCTCTACAAGCATGATGGCACAAACCGACGTTACGGCGGATTATGTGAAGAATGCCTCATTCGAGCTTGATGACATATCGTCTCTTGAGGCTGTCAACAACTCTGCTGACGGACTGCGCGGATATAAGACTGCGGCTCCTAATGAGTGGGTAGTGGACGGCACCGGTGTGACAACTCTCGTGGTGACAGCCGCCTGCTTTACCGACAATAATTTCGGCAAGGTGACAACCATTGCCGACGGCACACAGGCTTTTTATATGCGACAAGGATGGTCGGCTGGCACTACTACCCTAAAGCAGAATATAGCCTCTCTGCCTAAAGGCAAATACAAGCTGCAGGCCGATGTGCGCTCTGCTTACGCTAACTCGGCAACATCTTCGTTTAAGCTCTATGCCGGCGATGCTAATACCTCTGCAGCATTCAACCAGGGGGTCAATTCGTATTTCACCACCGACAAATGGCAGACATACGAGGTTAGCTTCGAGCAGGAAATGGACGGGGTGGCAAATATAGGGCTGACCGTTGACTGGCTGTCGGGCGGCAGTTGCATAATAGTGGACAATATGAGGCTCGTCAAAATGCCTGACGACTATGTGGAGCCTGGAGACCCTACAGAGGATGAGATAGCAAGCGTTACGGAAGGCATAATAAACGGTGACTTCGTAGACGAGGCCACAATGCAGGGCGACCTGCTGCAGATGCTTGCCAACTTTGCAAAATATATGAAGAACGACTTCCAGCAGGCTCAGGCTCCTAACAGCGTGGGCGAGGCGTGCGGATGCTTCAGGAGCAACTCTACCATGCAGAACAATGAGGACGGCGTGCGCTCAAACGCCGACCTGTCGATGGTAAGCGCATTTCTCGTAAAATATGGCAAGGATAAGGTTACCCTGCCAGAAGGCGTTACATGGGACGATGTTGAGGATATGGCTATGAAATCGCTCGTGTTCGCTTATTCTACCCACAAGGCAAACAAGCTGAAGGTGTGTTCTGGAAATAATTATTGGGGCTCGGTTTCGGCATCCGACCATGTATGGGAAAGCTCGCTCTGGGCAATGTCGGTGGCTTATTCCGCCTTCTTCCAGTGGGAAAAGCTCAGCGATGTGCAGAAAGGATATATTAAGGCGTTGCTGAAGGCTGAGTGCAACTATGAGCTTAACCGCACAATACCGACAGGATTTGCCGGTGACACCAAAGCCGAGGAAAACGGATGGGAGGCCGATGTGCTTGCCGCTACTCTCGGACTGTTCCCCGACGATGAGCTGGCGCCAAAATGGTTTGCGCGTCTTCGTGAGTTCGCCATAAACAGCTACTCACATAAGGACGATGCAAACAACAATACCATCATCGATCCTGAATATGACAACACTACCGTAGCTCAGCTCTATAAGGGGCAGAACCTGTATGATGACTATACACTGCAGAACCATAACTATTTCCACACATCTTACCAGAATGTCGTAATTCAGGAACTCGGTGAGGCTGCACTTGCGCTGAAACTTTTCCAGACAACACTATACGGTGAGGAGAAATGGAAGACAAACGCCCTGATGCACAACAACGACAAGGTACAGACAGAGGTGTTGAACTGGCTGGCACTTGCCGACGGCGAACTCGCCATGCCTAACGGCAATGACTGGAGCCTCTTCCTGTATGACCAGATAACATCTTATACAACAAACGCCTGCTTCCTGCGTGATGCCGATGCGCTGATGCTCGAAAATTTGGCTTATAAGATGATTAAGGCTCGCCAGACAACAACCGACGACGGCTCATGGCTGCTCCGTTCTGATATCGGTGCGCGAAGAATGGGCGTTGAGGCACACCGTGTTATGATGACCTACCTTATGCACCATGCCGCATCAACTGCCGATATGCAGCCTACGGATTTTGAGACATTCCGCAACAGATATTCTGAGGCAAAGCATATAACATCGCAAAACATTGTGAGAGCATATACAAAAGACCGTTTCACAACCTTCTCTTGGGCACCGGGCATAAGCAGCTATACCGGATATATCGCTGCCAACTCGGTAGACAAGAACAAGATTGTGGTGCCGTTCAAGCAGAACAACACCGGAAACTTCATAGGCTGGTACAACGTGAGCGGAAAGGCTACAAACGCCACACCTGTGGTGAACGGCATATATCAGTTTGACGGCGATGCATGGGTGATGAACGGTGAGTTGAACACCAACGACGCTATCCTTAACAACCGCTTCGCAATATATTCTACCCCTGGCAATGCCGTGATTTATCTCGACTATGTATCGGCTCTCGCAAACGGCACTATAACTAAGGAACAGGGTGGACTGACTGCTGTTTCTGTAGATGAGCTGACAAAGACAAAGCGCACACTCTATTACGAGGACACACACAAGCAGACTGACGGCTCACAGTTCGTAACGTTCAGCTCACCATGGGTGAATGTTGACAACGCTCTCGGAATTGTTGCCCACAACGGTAAGGAAATGGCGTTTGGCGACAAGAGCAACAACAATTCTGTGATGACGGCAAAGTTATATCCTGCTTACTCTGCAACAAGCCGTCAGTTTGCCATGGGCGACAAGGTGGACAGCAGAAATGTGGTTTACTACAGCAATATCGCCGCAGATGAGACAAAACGCATGAGCGAGGAGATGATAATGCTTACAGAGAGGCTGCCTGAAGGATGGAATGGCATTGTTGCTGCCGACCCTGACGGAACAAGATACCTTATGGTAAGTAACTTCTTGAGCGACCAACAGGCCAAGTTCCAGCTGCCATATACTGCTCTTGGATATCCTGTTGTTAAGCAACCCGCAGTGATGGGCGAGGTTACTTTGGCTCTTGAGCAGAACAACTCTGCTGTGAGCGCAACAAGAATATTTGTTGATGACAACTCGCTTAACACTGTTCTCGACAAGGAAAATCCAAATGTGGCATATTTGGAGGCTACCGCCGATTGTGACTGTGAATATACCGTGAGAGCCATAACCGACAACGGCATTGTGGAGAAAACATTTAAAACAGTTGGATGTGTTAAAGTAACAATAAGCGGAGGCGACCTTCTCGTGGAAGGGGCTACGTTTCCCGTATCAGACAAAGAAGATCTCACGAAAGGATATCAAGAGATTACGAAGGACTTTGTGCAAAACGCAAGTTTCGAAAAAGACGAGACATACTCTACGGTAAGCTCGAATGTTACCGCCAGCGGCGTGACCTATCCTACATGCTACACAAACAGTGTGGCTGCGGCAAACGCTAAGTGGCCAAATGTTTTGCCGGTGAAGGGATGGACTCCAGGCAACGGTCTGGCATCTGGCAGCAATTTCTGCAGAATGTATTCTATGCCATATAGCTCAACAATGTTCTGTGTAAGCCCAAGCAGTGTGGGAAACTATGCGGCAAAGGTAGGCCGGTGCGTTGCTGATGAGACCTGTGGCGACCGTACGCTGACGGTGCTCAATTCTTGGGACAGTGGAAGTAATGCCATAACACAAAGCATATCATTGCCTGCCGGCTCCTATCGTCTGCTTATTAACATGAGATACGATTGCCCTAACCAGACATCAAACGATGGGACAAAGGTAACAACTGCAAACAACGTGAATACCTCGCTCACAGGTATTTCATATAACGGCACTACCGACTACCGCTATCCAGATGCTGCGGGCACATGGCAGATTATGGTCTACGACTTCGACCTTGACACAGCCGCAGATGTTGCTCTCTCACTGGGATATTCCACATCGGCAAGCACAGGCGCCGCCAACAACACTTTGCTTTATATTGACAACGTAAGGCTGCTGCAGAAGGTTACATCGGGTATTGATGAGATTACAGCCGAGGACAATATCAATGAAAAAATATATAATATTGCAGGACAGAGACTCTCGGCTCCACAGAAGGGACTATATATAAAAGGCGGAAAGGTGAGAGTGAGGAAGTAGAAAAATAGATTAAAAAAATAGATCAGAAAAAAACAGAGCAGATATTGGCAACCACCCTTATCTGCTCTGTTTTTTCTATAATCTCTATTTGCTATATAAATCTATATCCTTACCATGCTACGCTCATACCAAGGGCCACGCTGGTGTTGCTTCCCAATGGAATACCGTCTTTGCTGAATTTGCAGAGAAGGTGATCCATTCCGATAAAGAAATTGAACGCCTTTGGATGGAAGTTGACAATCCAGCCCATGTTTGCTCCGAAGCTGTTGGCGGCGAAGCTTACACCGCCATCGAGCCATTTTGTCGGCTCCCAGTTGGCACTCAGACGGCCTTCGGTCCAAGTGTATGAGCCACGGATGCGTGTAGAGCTGAGAGCACCGAACTTTATTTTTCTGTATACAGGAAGAGTATATTCGGCACCAAGGTTGATAGTTGCGCCAATGCCAGTTGTACGTCCGCCCTTGTCGCCCTTGTCGTTAAGATGGGCGAAGTCCATGAACTGGTCACCAATCTTGTCGGTCTGCTCGTCCAATTTATCGGTTTTGTCATTGCTGTGGATAGCAACATCGTGGAAACCGTCGAACTCAAACTGCTCACCGTTGTTTTCGGCTGTTACATTGTTAGACCATGATATGCCACCGAGGTCGAGGATTGCTGCGCTTACGGTCCAGTCGCTGTTGATTTTGTAAACAGCACCGAGGTCGAATGCTACACCGAAGCCGCCAAGTCCGGCACCGTCTACGTCAACATCGTTTACCTGCTCGTATGTTCCGCGTCCTTCCTCGTTGTATTCCTTAGTCTCGGTTTTGTATGTGAAGCCTTTCATAGAGACATTTGCCTCAGCCTTGCCAGAGAGAGTCCATTTATCGGTGCCTGAGAGGTCGGCACGGATGTTTTTGAAAGCTACATCAGCCCTGGCTCCACCGAATAGGAACTTTACTTTTGCGCCGACACGCAGCTTATCAGTAATGTCGCGTGAGTGGCCGAGAGCGAGTTCGGCGTATGCCTGTGCATTGGCGTTGATATCGCCGATGTTGTAGGTTTGGTTGCCAATGTTTTTGGCAAACTCAAAGAGTTCGTAGGGGAGAGAGAGACCTAACGACTCGTGAAGATTTAGCTCAATAGTGTTGTAGCCGCCGAAGCCCCTGAAACCAGCAGAGAGAATGGCTATGTCGAGATCTTGCAGGAATCTGTTGTTGCCTTTGCTGAACCCTTTCAGAGCATCATCGGCAGAAATATATGGGTTCATGAATGTGGTAAGGCGGTCGGAGCTGCCATTAGGATACATAGGGTTGTCCATTATGACATCTTTCACGCCGAAGTTGCCATGAATGCCAGCATGTACATTTCCGAGTGCAGGTATCGATACATAGTTTTGGTCGTTTCCGAGTGCAGGGTTCAGTGCATGTCTGAAATTATAGTCCTTTGTAAAATATGCTGTTCCTAAGGTTTGTGCTATAGTTGTTGAGGCAACAGCAGCCATAAGTGCTGTACCGAGAAATCTATATATAGTTTTCATGAGTATTGTCTTATTAGTTCAGGTCAGCAATAGCCTTGCCAACAAATTTAATCTTAATGTTCTTTATCACAAGAGAGTGGTTTCGGGTGTTAAGAGTCTGTCCTGTTATAGTAGGGCCGTCGCCTTCTGCCTTAGCAGCGCCAGAGACTGTGAATTTGAGCCCGTCAAGTTTCTTTATAGCGCCCTTGGCTGGTGTGAGTGTCACTTTAAGAGGTGAAGTCTTTGGAGTCTTGCCATCGGTAGAGGCTGCTATCTCGCCCTCAACCTTTACTGCAACCTCCGACTGTGGCATTTCGTTGCCGTTGATGTCGACTGCTATAGCTGAGGCATTGAGATATGCAGGAATCTTGTTCTCTACATCTGCTGTCATCTCGATGTATGAGTTCTCTGTAAAATCAAAATCTTCGAGGTCGTCGTTGAAATCATCAAAGCTGTCAGTGTATACAATCTTAGCATTCTCGGCAAATGCCAATGGTGCCTCTATGCGGTAGCTTGGTGTTAATGTGTACTGTTTGCCAAGCTCAAAACTGGCAATAATGCTGTTGTCGGCATGCGCACTGCCAGTGAAGCTGATGTGGTCAGGAATTGGGTTAAGCAGGGTAGAGAGGTCTGGTATCTCGATAACGCTGGTGAAAGCGCTCTTGTCAACCTTTGCGGCATTGCGGCAGAAGCATATTTTTGATGTTCCGTTGGCTATGATGTTCATTTCAGGAATATCAATAACGGTTGTTGTCCTGCCGTCTTTGGTTGCGGTAAGTTTGCCGCTTGCGAAGCCTGGTATGTCGAGACCGCTTTCTACGTTGAGCATAATCTGAGGGTTGTCAATATCGAGCACTACGCCATCCTCATTGAGGAAGTCTGGAATGCCCGTTATCTCGGAAGAGCCAAATTTGCCAAGGTCGATGACAGGGTTGAAACGTCCTTCTACCTTAGTGATCGTAATCTTATTGTCGGTTCCCATTTCTGATGTGACGCTACACTTTGTTGGATCAGCTCCTGTGGCATCGGCAACGATGCTGCTGGCCTTGAGTGTCATCTTAAGGCTTGCCTCAATATTCAGTTTGCCGTCAGAAGTCTCGAGTTTACCAAGAGACTCGCTGACTTGTGCGCAGTTAATTTTAGAGAGCTTGAACTTAAGGTTCAGATCTGACTTGGTACTTAGGTTATAGATAATAAGCTTGTGGCCTTCGATTTTGTACTTGTTGTTTGTTACAACATCGTCGATTGTTATAAACGATGGCAACTCAATTGTAATCTGGTCGAATTCAGGGATAAAAGCCTTGATAGATGGTGAGAAAGTAGACTTGATAGACATATTGCCATTGATATGGGCAGAGCAGAGTTCTTCAATCTCTTCAGGGAGATCACCGTTGTAAGAGAAGAGGTAGATAACTTTCTCTTCGCTCAGATTGACATTGATGTTGCGGGTATTGCCTCTTTTGCCCTGTTGTGAAAGGTATTTGTCTAAAGAGAACTCGAAGTCGTAAAGCTCACCTCTTTTCTGCGTTATTGTCACGGGCGCAACGCTTGTTCTGGTAGGATTTACTTTCTCTCCGTCTTGGATGAAGTAGTAGTCTCCATTTTCCTTCTCTATGACAGTTTCGGAGTCGTTGAGTTCTAACACGTCGTTGAGTTGAATAGTGTCTGAAGAGCAGGTTGGTAAGAAAAATTCTCCATTACCGATGCCGACAGTCATGTCGATGTTGCTTAAATCATAGCCGTTGTCTGTACATCCGGAAAAAATGCATAGTCCCAGACCGATACATGTGAGTAACGACAGTTTCCTTGTTTTTGCTTTCATGGATAATTGTTTTGATGAATTAGGAATTTATATCTTAATATTAAACTATTTTTTCTCCCTGTGTATTATAGAATGCAATGGTAAAGGATAAATTTGTAATAGCCAATTTTTAAAAGAAAAAAATAAATTGCAGATAGATACAATAGAGCAGATAGATACAATAGAGCAGATAGATACAATAGAGCAGATAGAAAAACAATAGTTTTATAGAAATAATCGATTCTATATCTTATCCTCCTTCTCTATTTATTCTATCTTCTCTATAGCATCTATTCTTCTAAATAAAAAAGGCCGCAACGGAAATTCCATTGCGGCCTTTGACATTATATAAATTAATGTGTAGAGCTATGCTGCAGATACTGCTGCCTCTTCGTTGATTTTGCGCCCCATGACGAGGTAAGCGATAGGAGAGGCTATGAAGATTGAGCTCAAGGTTCCGAAGATGACACCCAGTGTCATGGCGAATGCGAATGGCTGGATGCTCTTACCGCCAAGGAAGAGGATGCACAACAATACAATCAAAGTAGAGAGTGATGTATTGATGGTACGTGCAAGAGTCTGGTTGATGGAGTCGTTGAATACCTTCTGGATGTCCTGCTTTGGATGCAGGCGCAGGTTCTCACGGATACGGTCGAATACTACCACCTTATCGTTGATAGAATAACCGATAACGGTAAGGATGGCACCGATAAATGTCTGGTCTACCTCGAGTGAGAATGGCAGACAACCCTGCAGCAGAGAGAACAGGCCAATGACGATGAGTGCATCGAGTGCAAGTGCGGCGGTTGAGCCGAATGAGAATGCGATGTTGCGGAAGCGGATAAGGATGTAGACGAAGATTGCTATAAGAGCGATAATAACGCTGATGATAGCACCCTTAGTGATATCCTTAGCTACCGAAGGACCAACTTTAGAGCTGCTGATGATAGAGCCTCCCTGACGGATGTCCGGATTCTTGAAGTCCTCAACACTCTTCTGAGAAACGAAGTTTGCCTTCTTCAGAGCGTTGTAGAGAATTGTCTCTGCCTCATCGTCAACAGCAGGGCTGTTTGACTCGATCTTATAGTTGGTAGAGATACGTATTGTCTTGTTGTCGGTACCGAGAGAGAGGGCACTTGTTGTTGAGCCAGGGAATGCGTCTGCAATAATGCCGCGGATATCCTCAGGCTGTACGCTCTTCTCGAACTGTACTACATAGTTACGTCCGCCTGTGAAGTCAATGCTCTTTGCAAGACCGCGTACGAAGAAGCTTACTACGAAGACTACCACTGCGACAACAGCCAGGGTGAAGGTTTTTTTGTACATGCTCATGAACTTGTACTTGCAGCCCTGCATAAAGTTGTTTGACAATGCAGTAGTGAAAGTCTGGTTGAGCCACTTGTCTTTGCCGAGTCTGTTCTCCCAAACGAGGCGCGTCAGATAAACGGCTGTGAAGAATGAGCAGACGATACCAATCATCCAGGTAGTTGCGAAACCACGGATAGGACCTGTACCGAATGAGTAGAGAATGATACCAGTGAGCAATGATGTGAAGTTAGAGTCGAAGATGGCAGAGAAAGCGTTGCTGTAACCGGCAGCCACAGCCTGTTTGATGTTCTTTCCTGCCTTGAGCTCTTCCTTAGTACGCTCGTAGATGAGCACGTTGGCATCGACCGCTGTACCGAGAGAAAGCACCATACCGGCAATACCGGACATCGTCAATGCTGCTTGGAAAGAGGAAAGGATCCCCAATGTGAAGAACAAGTTCAGCACCAAAGCACCATTGGCAACCATACCCGGAATGAATCCGTACATAGAGCACATGTAAACCATCAGCAGAATCAATGCTACGATGAATGACATGATACCGGCATTAATGGACGCTTGTCCCAAAGACGGACCTACAATGTCTTCCTGTACAAT
>OGLR01000122.1_pt1 | contig 44853 bp, 48 predicted proteins | sample 1572931 | NCBI WGS metagenome assembly OGLR01 (sample SAMEA2581997, study PRJEB24529) | metagenome | biome: Human gut stool | place: China | collected 2011 | reverse complement strand
AGGAGAGACTACAGCGGAAACAGAGAAAGCACAAACATTTCGCGTGGAAGTAACGTTGTGGATTGTTGTTGCAGCTGCGCTGCTGCTTTTTATCAGTAATCTGGGATTCGGAGGAGCCGTTGGCAAAACCGTCAGCGGCTTTCTTTTTGGTATGTTCGGACTTATGGCATATGTTCTTCCGGTGCTGCTTCTTGTGGGCAGTTTTTTTGCGGTATCGACCCGTGGAAACAAGCTGGCAGCCGTAAAATTGATTGCGGCAATTGTATTTTTGGTCTTTTTATGTACATTTATGGGACTGGCCATGAATGGAAACGACCGGATCCATCCACTTGACGCATATACATATTGTGCAGAACGGCATACCGGTGGCGGCATCATCGGCGGATGTCTGACTTATTACATGTGTCAGGCATTTGGACTGATCGGGTCTTTTATTATTGACATTATCGTGCTGATCGTCTGTATGGTACTGATTACAGAGCGTTCGGCATTGCGTGGAATGCAAAAAGGCGGCAAAAAGGTCTATGAATCCGCAAAGGAAAGCAATGAAAAGTATCGGGAATACAGGGAATACCGTGCACAGGAGCGGAAAGAACGCCGCATGGATCATAAAGTGTCCGGAGTATCCATCGATACACGGATTGAAGAAAAAGGCAAAAAAAATAAAAAGAGAAAATCGGATGAAATGGGAGAACTGTCGGCACCTGCATTTGATATGATGCCGGATACCACAGTATCTCCGATGCCGGAAAAAATTTCTTCTCCGGCACCAGTGGCGGTTTTAGAAGAACCCGCGGCAGAAATACAGCCGGAGATTTCGGGGGATTTTATGCCGGATACTTTTCCACCGGAACCGTAGCAGGCGGCACCGGTTCCGGAACATATTCCAAAACCGGCAAAAGATGCATCAAAGCCGGCAGAAAAAACACAAAAAAAGAAAAACGAACAGGAAATCCAAAACGAAGTACAGAAAGTAGCACAGGAAATGGAGACGTCGGGTTTGGAACACAAACCGGACAAAGCATATGTTTTTCCATCCATAGATCTGTTGAAAAAGGGAGAAGGGAAAAAGTCTGCCAATACTGAACATCAGTTGCGGGAAACTGCGGATAAGCTGCAGCAGACGTTAAAGAACTTCGGGGTCAATGTCACCGTTACCAACATCAGCTGCGGACCGGCAGTGACAAGATATGAAATTCAGCCTTTTTACTTCCTGAAAGAAGAACTGGTTAAGTTTTGTAAAGAAAATGGATTGTCTGTATCTGGCGGAAAAATAGATATAACAGATAGGATAGCTCATTACCTTGATACAGGCGAAACTCTATCTGCTCCAAGAGAAAAGAGGGTGAAAGCTCCGATATCTGACATTTATATGGATACAAAAATTGAACCTGATTTTGTCTGCACAGAGAAGCATAGAGCATTTTTTAAAGAACATATTGGAAGTACATTTACTTTTAATGTGGCTTTTCAGAAATGACCATGGGACCGATCTGTATTGCACCGGAGCTTAAAAGGAAGGGGTATGGAAAGATTTTACTGGATTATTCTCTGGAAAAAGCAAAAGAGCTTGGATGCGGAGCAGTATGCTTTGAAGGAGATATTCGGTAAATTAGGACTTCGTATTTGTAACAGCTTTGCTGATTTCAGTGGAAAGCCGAGTTCTGATAATGATATTCAATTGATGGTTTATTCCATACGAGAATAAAAATAGAGTAGACGAATTATTTAGCAATCTTCATCAAATCTTTATTTTTTTCTGTTAGGTTATATTTCAGTAAGAAATGAAATATAGAAGGAAGGATAGTAAAGATGGAAATGATGTTACAGACACAAAATCTATGTAAATATTTTAGAAAACAGAAAGCGGTAAATAATGTTTCACTTAATATCGAAAAGGGACAGATTTATGGACTGCTTGGACCGAATGGCGCTGGTAAATCTACCACATTGAAAATGCTGACCGGTATGATGAAACCAACTGCAGGAAAGATTTACTTTGATGGAAAACTTTTGGATAGGAAAGATTTATCAAAAATAGGAGCGTTAATTGAAAATCCGCCTATTTATGAAAATCTTTCCGCCAGAGAGAATTTGAAGGTAAGACAATTATTGCTTGGTACAGATGAAAACAGAATTGATGAGGTCTTGCAGATTGTATCACTTACAAACACCGGAAAGAAGAAAGCAGGACAGTTTTCTTTGGGGATGAAGCAAAGACTAGGCATTGCAATGGCATTGCTTGGAGAACCGGAACTTTTGATATTGGATGAACCTACGAATGGATTAGATCCAATAGGCATCGAGGAATTACGAGAGCTGATCCGGTCTTTTCCGGAACAGGGAATCACTGTAATTCTCTCCAGTCATATTCTCTCAGAGGTACAGTTACTTGCAGATAAAGTCGGGATTATTTCAGGTGGAATCTTAGGATACGAAGGAGCATTAAAGCAGGGAGATAATCTTGAAGATTTGTTTATGAATGTGGTAAGAAAAAACCAGAAAGCAGGTGAAATCCATGGTTAATATTATAAAAGCAGAACATCAAAAAGCCAAAAGAACCATGCGAAAAAAGTTTATCTGGGGATTTCCTCTTCTTACATTTGTCATGGCATTTATATTTACTCTTGGGATGACAAATGCTTATGCAGAAAGTGTTTGGAACTGGTGGTATACACTTTTGCTGCCGGGGATGATTGCTCTATTTTGTTATCTTTCTGTGGCGCAGGAGAAAAAGATAAAATACTATCATTTAATGACTATTCCCACAGACAGAAGAAAATTGTTGCTGGGGAAAATTATTTATATTGGGTACATGATTTTGTTTTCTAATGTGATTGTGTTTGCAGGAGCAACGCTTGGAGGCTTTCTTCTAACGACACATGTTCCAGTTGGAGGAGCGTTGATTGCAGTATTGTTTCTGACGGTTTCTGAGTTATGGGAGATTCCGGTAGCTTTATTTTTAAGTGAACGATTTGGAATGATTGTAAACCTGTTCGTCTGCCTATTTATTACCGTCAGCGGTGTGGTAATATCACAAACCAGAATCTGGTATGTACTTGTTTCTGCAATCCCTATGCGAATGATGTGCCCGTTGCTTCATGTTTTACCAAATGGACTTGCCGCAGAAGCAGGGAATCCTCTTTTGGATACGGGAGTCATTGTTCCGGGAATGTGTCTCTCAATCATCTGGTTTGTTTTTGTAACGGTTCTGTTTTTGAAATGGTTTGAGAGAAGAGAGGTGAAATAAGATGATTGGAAGATCTCTTAATGCAGACTTGCGAAAGATGAAAGGAACATCTGTGATTCTGGCACACTTACTGATTCCGATTATAACCAGCGTTATATTTTTAATATATTACTTTTTTTCACCATGGAATGAAAATATGAAAGTGATTGCATTTTATCAGGCAATAGGAGCAGGACTTCCGGTACTTATTGGAATTTTTACAGCAAGTGTGATGGAACAGGAACAAAATGCAGGTGATTTTCAAAATCTGTTGTCTTTACCGGATAAACCTGCAGCATTTTTATCGAAACTGTTGATGCTACTGGTTTTGTGTCTGTGCTCTATCCTATTGACAGCAATCATATTCGGAATTGGATTTGGAAGAATCGCATCAAGCGATATCGAAATCATGAAAGGATGTATATTTGCAGCATTGCTGCTGTGGGGAAGCAGTGTTCCACTTTATCTGTGGCAGCTGATTCTGGCTTTTCAGTTTGGAAAAGGGGTATCCATTGGAGCAGGGATTATATCAGGACTAATTAGTGCATTGATGCTTACCGGACTTGGAGATTATGTGTGGAAATATGTATTTGTCTGCTGGACGGGTAGAGTACCATATACTTATCTGCAATCTGTATTGGGAGAAACTAGTGTAGGTGAATGGTTGTCATTCATACCAGGTTGCTTAATATTTACAGGGATTAGTATGGTATACTATTTTTGGTGGGTAAACCACTGGGAAGGAAACAGAATATCGGAATAGAATCGAGGGAAACTATGGCAAAAATACTGGCAGTTGATGATGAACCGGCAATTTTGGAAATGATAGAAAGCATTTTGAATAAGGATGGACATCTGGTTACCAAAGTAAGTAATCCACTAAAAATTAATATGGAAGAATTACATCGTTATGACCTGATTTTACTGGACATTATGATGCCTGGAATTGATGGCTTCGAATTATGCAAAAGAATCAGGGCACTTGTGGATTGTCCGATTTTGTTTCTTACGGCAAAAACGGAGGAAAACAGTCTGGTAAACGGACTTTCTTTAGGAGCAGATGATTATATTTCAAAGCCATTTGGAGTGATGGAACTTCGGGCAAGGATCAATGCACATCTTAGAAGAGAGCACAGGGAACATTCTGTCCGGATGGTTTTGGGGAGGGTCTGTATTCAAATATCTCAAAAGAAACTATTGGTTGATGATAAGGAACTTCCTCTTACGAAAGCGGAGTACGAAATCTGTGAATTTCTGGCTAAAAACAGAGGACAGGTTTTCTCGAAGGAACAGATATTGGAAGCGGTCTTTGGCTTTGACAATGAGAGTAATGACAGTACTATAATCACGCATATCAAAAATATAAGAGCAAAATTTGCGGATTATGATTATACACCGATAAAAACAGTCTGGGGGATTGGATATAAATGGGAAGAGTAAAGAGAAGCAATGCACTCAGCAGGATTTTTATGAGATATGTACTGGTCATGCTTGGATCATTAGTTGGTTTGGTGATTGTTGCTTATCTGCTGCTGTACCTTTTGATTAGTGTGGGCTGTATTTATCCGGCAAATTATGCAGAGCAAAAGATTAATGAAGCATATGATACGATTCTACGTGCAGATAAAGTGACTGCTGAGATGATTCCCGCACTTTGTGATTATGTAATCTTTTCAGAGAATGGAGAGAAAATAGGTGGAGATCTGTCAGAACAATACGAACAGATAGCATGGAATGTTGCAAAGTACGGAAACGCATCCGGGAAATATTTTTATAAAGTAATTGTAAGGGAAAATGAATATGTTGTATTGCAATATCGCCTGACACCTCAATATCATTCAGCTTTTTTGAGGGAGCATTTTATAGGACCACAGAATGTGATGATTATTATGTCTGTGATTGGAGCGGTAGCGATTATCATCATTCCGTCCATACGTTTTGGAAAAAGAATCAAAAAGCAGATGCAGCCTGTATTAGACGCAATCAGACAAATAAAGGATCAAAATCTGGAATATGAGACATCCTGTTCCGGTATCAAAGAGTTTGATGACTGTTTATCGGCAATCGATGATATGCGAGATGCATTGCGAGAATCTTTAGAAAAGCAGTGGAAAACAGAGCAGGAAAAGAAACAACAGATGTCTGCTTTGGCGCATGATATTAAAACACCTCTTACGATTGTACGGGGAAATGCAGAACTACTTTCAGAGACTGAACTGACCACAGAACAGAAGAAAAATATCACTTATGTTTTGAACGGCACAACACAGATACAAAGTTATGTAAAACAGTTGATAGATGTCACAAAATCATGGAATTGCAGTGATGTTACCTATACAACGGTGAGGTTAGAAGATTTTTTCGCAGATATAAAGGAACAGGCACTCGGACTGGTAGAAATCTATCACCAGAAGATAGATTGGAAGGCGGAACAAAGTGATAAAAAGGTAACGATTGCTTATGATCCAATGTTCCGAGCCGTAATGAATGTGATTCAGAATGCAGTGGAGCATACAAAAGAAAATGGAATCATTTATATTGACGCAAAGGAGCAGGATGACCGGCTGACATTCATTGTGGAGGATAGCGGATCAGGATTTACAAAAGAAGCATTATTGCATGGCACAGAGCAGTTTTTTATGGATGACACAAGTAGAAATGGCGAAGCCCATTATGGGATTGGACTATTTTTTGCAAAAACTGTGGCTGAAAAATATGGTGGAGGTATTAAACTTTCAAATTCTGAAAATACAGGTGGGGCGAGGGTAGAAATATTTTTCCTGAGTAGTCAAGAAACAAGCTAAATAGACCGCAATTAAGCTATGTAAAAGCCTTTTGATAGACATTACTACTACGTTTGCTGTAATCTCATGGAAGAAGGAGGCATACAGAATTATGATAGCTGATAAAATTAAAAATGCTCGTACTATTCTTTATTACATAACTAAGCTGCCGATGAAAGGCACTGAACTGGATTATGCCGACAGCTTAAAAAGAGCTTTTCAGAGCGTACATATATTTATTTCTTCTGATATCGAGGAAGATGTGGAGATAATCAAAAATACATTTGAAAGATGGAGGGACAGCCAATGAGAGAGAAAACCTATCATCTATACTTAAATGAAGAAGAACGAAGCCGAGTGATACAATCGCTCATTGAATTGAAGAACAATTTAGCAGCTCAGGGACGATTCAAAACGATATCTTCGGAGATTATATCCGCTACACTCATGCCTCCTGCCATTCATATGTTGTCGTGAACATAGATGGAAAAATATTAGTTGTAAATGGGGAAAATGACGCAGAGACAAAGGAAATCTATCAGAGAATAAGTGAGAAGGTGTCAAAGGAAAGAATATAGTTGTCGGAAACGCTGAGAAGAAATTATTCTCAGCGTTTTTTGAACATTACTATAATGTCAAGGAATCTTCTGCATCTACCCACATCTGTAAATTCCCATCAAGATACAGTCTAGCATATTCAAGTGGTTCATCAATAGCAAGTACGTTTAATGCACAGTCTGATCCGGGTGTAGTTTTTAAATTCTTTTCTGCTTCCCAGCAGTCAATGCGAAGCATATAGTCTGCACTGGTATAAACATCAATGCTGTTTCGTCCGGGATTATATTCTGCAAATATTGTTCTCATCGTATCTTATCTCCTTATCGTTCAATCAATTATTTGCTACAAAAATCAGAAGCATTTCAATCAGTTCACCATGTCACTTTTATTTTGTGTTATACTGTTTTATATAATTTTCTTGGTCTCCGCTGCCGCTTTGGTCGGCACAGAGCAGAGGTCCACCGGACCTCTTGTGCCCTTGTATTTGCCCTTATCAGAGTTCGTAAACACTGATGGGACGATATAACACAAGGGAAACAATAAGGGAAAGCTCACCTGCGACAAATCCAGTGTTTTCAATGGTTTGCGGAGAATTTAATAACAAAATATAACAGTTATTAAATTTCTTAAAACAGGTGAAATCTCAATCGGGATTTATCAGAAAATGAGGAATAGTTGAAATGGAGGCGTTATAATAACATGAAGATTGAAGGGAACCAGAAAGAACTGGATGCAATGGTAGAATTTCATAAGGGAAACCGTGTCGAGGGGCTGAGACTGCAAGAAGAATTTGCAGCGGAATTTCGTAAGGAGTATAAAGACAAAGATCACTGTCCTTGCCTGAAAGCATGTCGTTATCACGGAAACTGTAAGGAATGTGTAGCAATCCACAGAGCGCATCAGGAACATGTTCCTAATTGTATGCGACCATTGATTAATAAAAAATTGAAATTGATGTCAGAATTAACAGAGCATACCTTGGCAAATGAAATAGAAGCTCCACATGAGATTTTAAGAAAATAGGCAAGTCAAATTCCAGTTTTTGAAACTGGAAAATCGGAAGCTGAGGAGATAGACTATTGAGAACATATGAGAATAAAGACGAGCTTAAAAACGAGATAAATAAAAGCTTTGCAAAATATATTTCAGAATTTAATGATATTCCGGAGCATTTAAAAGATAAGAGAATTGATGAGGTCGATCGAACTCCGGCAGAAAATCTTGCTTATCAGGTTGGCTGGACAACTCTTGTTATTAAATGGGAATCAGACGAAAGAAAGGGTATTCCTGTCAAAACTCCTTCGGATAATTTTAAGTGGAATCAGCTTGGCGAATTATATCAATGGTTCACAGATACATATGCTCAGCTGTCACTGCAAGAATTGAAAGACAGATTGAATGAGAATATCAACTCTATTTATGCAATGATTGATTCTCTGAGTGAGGAAGAATTATTTAAACCACATATGAGAAAATGGGCTGACGAAGCAACTAAAACAGCTGTCTGGGAAGTATACAAGTTCATACATGTTAACACAGTTGCTCCATTCGGAACATTTAGAACTAAGATTAGAAAATGGAAAAAAATAGCACTATAACTCAGAAGTTGTATTATTGAATAAAATGGAGATTTTGATATGAAAGACAAGGCAAACAAGGGTTATTGGCAACGACTTGCAAAAATATATGCACCTTTGATGGAGTCAGATAAGAAATTTTATAATGCAATCTGCGGATATATTAGAGATTATCTCAAATCTGATATGAATGTATTAGAATTAGCTTGTGGAACAGGGCAGCTATCTTTCCCATTGTCTGATTGTACTAATAGCTGGACGGCAACCGATTTTTCGGAAAATATGATTAAGCAAGCGAAAAGGAGAGGTACAACAGAAAAACTTAGTTTTTGCGTAGCCGATGCAACGGCACTTTCATATGAGAATGAAAATTTTGATTGTGTAGTAATTTCAAATGCACTGCACATTATGCCAGAGCCTGAAAAAGCAATGCAGGAAATTCGTAGAGTATTAAAAAAAGACGGCATTTTGTACGCACCAACCTTCTTATGGGCAGAGAAAAAATCAAGTGGTTTACGAAAGCGATTGATGTCTATTACAGGATTTAAAGCATACAAAGAATGGAACAAGGAAAATTTTTGTGAGTTTATTACGGATTATGGCTTTACAGTTGTCAAAGTGAATTTGGTGGATGGCGGTTTAGCTCCTGTTGGAGTCTTGATTGCGAAAAAAACTAATTATTAAATTCCAATTTCATTAGACAGTGTATGATTTTTAATTTCATTAGACCGTGGAATCAGGATATTTGATCAGTTCGTATAATTTACTGCCGTTTTTGCAGGTACGGACGCCTGCCAGTTCCATGCCAAGGTGTCTGTATTTATCACTTTTCAGTTTGGCATCGGTATCCAGTACGACCGGGAGTCCCAGTCTGTTGCCCTCGGCAAACGCAAGCTCCAGCGCTTTCCTCATATAGCCTTGCCCCTGGTATTCTTCCCGCACACATACCAATCCGACAAACAGGTATTTTTGTTTTTTCTTTTTCAGTTTCTTTTCAATGGAAGATGATCCACCGCTTCCGAGAATGCTGAGCATCCGTACCACTTCACCAAAGGATGATCCTGCAAACATCCCTTTTATCAGCTTTTGACCTGCCTTCAGTCCCACTTTTTCATCACAGCGCTTATAGGCAATAAATGCTTCCTGCTGCGGACCGGTTGTATAAAGCATACCTGCCTGCAGTACCATTTCCACATAGCCGTTGATATAACTGACGACTGCGTCTTTGCTGCTGTATGCGGAAACAAGCCCCTTTTCGCCCTGAGCATATTCATAATAACCGAATGCATGCCCGATCGCATTGATATCTTTTTCTGATAATGTTTCAACCTTCATGATTTTCCTCTCACATCTTTTTCATATATCGTTACTCTATAGTGGCTCAGTTGTCAAGACAAAAATCTAAGCTTTTTATAAAAATAGAAAGGGTCAAGTTGCTGATAGACTACAGACACAGATAGGATGTTGAAAACTATGTAGAAATATGATAATATTCGATTAGTATAAACTAACTAAATGGCAAATGAATATGCAGAGGTGCTATTATGACAAACCAAAAATACAAAAATCTCACTCTGCGGGAGTTTGACGCTGCGGCGGAGAAATTTGATGACAGTGACCCCAGCGTGTACAACCTGTGCCGCAAGGATTACCCCGACTTGTTGGAGGAGCTTTTGAAAGAACCCTGTCAGGACGTACTGGACTGTGGCTGTGGTACAGGGGCAATGCTGGTCATGTTCCGTGATGCCTGCCCCGACAAACAGTACACTGGCAAGGAAAGATACGGTATTAACAAATTTTCCTTTGTTTTGTCCAAAGTGTAAAGAAGAAAGCCTGATTGATGCAGAAAAATTTATAGTAAAGGAAGCCAGACGCTAAGACGCAGTGCAGATTGTAATATTACAGTTTTGCACTGCGTCATTTATATTATGGGAGGAGGAAAAAAGGATGAAACTCTATTTTGGAAATATGGTAACAACAGTTACTACACTTATGATTGTATCGCTGGTTGGGCTTGTTGGATACTCAATCGGTAACAGAAGCAACATTAATTTCTGGGGCAGAAGGAGCCTGATTGTTTTGGCATATGGTCTTGTTATATGCTGCTTTGCAGCCGCAAGAGACGGACTGGATAAAACAATTCAGTATACGATAGATGGAAGCTGTAATCCCGGAATATTTTCACTTGTGAGTGTTCCAAACATCGTCGGATGTGTCGGAGCTGCAATCATAATTATTGCAGCAATAGCAACACCAATTGCAAAGTCACAGCATATGCGTGAGATATGGTTTTATGTGATGTCCGGTGGAGTGATGCTAAAGATTGTAGTTATGGAGATTGCAAGAATTATACAGATGTTTTAGGAGTGTTTTCATGAGAGTAGAGACTGAAAGAATGGGAGGTGACATTACCGCAGAATATAAAGATGGGCAGTTATACATCATGGAACGAATAATAATGTAGAATGAAAGGAACAAAAAAGATATGAAGAATAAGTTATTTTTGATGATTATGGTAGTTATGGTATGTTCATTGACCGCATGTGGGCAGCAGGAAAACGGAAGTATGACTAATACCGGAAACAGTACAGAGCAGGTCGTTACGAGCGAAGATAATAGTGAGCTGGCAACAGCAGAAGATAATAATATGGAGCAAACAGAGACGAAGAAACAAAATCAATTACAGGATGTGAAGCCGTCATATAAAGAATTCAGAGGTGTATTAGATGAAATTGATTCGAATATTCAGCCGGGAACAGCCGGAAATGGAATGAATTCTATTAAAACTGCAACACATTTGCTTAACTGGGGAGTTGGAACCAGTATGACCACAGATGAGATTAAAAAAGAGACAGTATCATGGCTTTCTGATAAAGGAAACTCTGAACAGGTGGAATTTTCGAATAAGCTTGCATCTGTGTATGATGTATATCAGAAATTATTAGGTCCTAATGCAAAAGAATTACTTGAGCAGGCAGGCTGTGATGATGCGGCATATCCATGGAGCGATGCTCCGGTTGAAACAATTGAAGCAATTGTAGAGGTAGTACAGCTCCCGGATGAACCGTAAATGAAAAGTTTTGTTAATCCCCCATTTGAAATGGGGGCCGAGGCAAAGCCGTAGCGTTACCTAGAGTGCTAGAAAATAAAACCTTGCGTGTTATAATGATATTGGTTTCGCAGACCATATCAAAACACAGGAGGTATCCAAATGGATAATCAAAGTATAACACACACACGCTGGAATTGCACATATCACATTGTTTTTATTCCAAAGTTTAGAAGAAAAATAATGTATGGTGAAACAAAGAGAGATTTAGTAGAAACAATCAAAAAATTGTGTGAGATGAAATAGGTAACACTAACAGATGGAAAAGTATGTATTGATCATGTACATATGTACATTGCAATTCCACCGAAACTATGTGTTTCAGAGTTTATGTCATATCTGAAGGGAAAAAGCACATTGATGTTGTTTGACCGACATCCGGAATATAGGAGCAAGTGGGGAGATAGACATTTTTGGGCGAGAGGATATTACGTATCGACAGTAGGAAATGTGAATGAAGAAACGGTAAGAAAATACATACAGGAACAGGAAGAAAACGATAAGTAAGAAGATGGAAGGAAGTAATGAGCTTCCTTTAGGAAGCAACAAGTAATTATGGTGTTGCGAAACCCCGCCTTTGGTGGAACCAGTATAATCCCCTGGAGGGGGCAAAATTACCCCCCCATTTGAAATAACTTTTTCCGCATTGAATATTAAGAGACTTGTTGGTGTACGTCTTTTGCTGTTTTATTATATTCTTTCAAAAAATGAAAGCTAATCTTTGAATAAATATTTTTTGAATTTAAGTGACGCTTGACACATTTTTCTCGTCTATTAGGGTGAAAGACCTTAATACAAGGGGAAGGAGGAGAAGCTTATGGATGATAAGCAGATATTAGATTTATATTGGGAGCGCTCCGAAGCTGCTATATCCGAAACTTCAAAAAAATACGGAAAGTATTGCAGATATATAGCCTCTAATATTCTTCACAATGACGAAGATAGCGAGGAATGTGTAAATGATACTTATTTAAGAGCTTGGAACAGCATACCGCCTAACCGTCCATCTGTCCTAAAAACTTTTTTAGGGAAGATTACTCGCAACTTATCTTTGGACAGGTACGAACTGCTCAATGCAAAGAAACGTAATGGCGGGCAAATGTCATTGATTTTTGATGAAATACAAGAGTGCATACCATCGTTGGATAGTACAGAAAACATTGTTGAAGAAATTGCTCTAACGGATATTCTCAACCACTTTCTTTCTTCCCTGTCATTAGAACAGCGAAAAATCTTTATGAGAAGATATTGGTATTTATCGCCCATTAAAGAAATTGCAACGGAATATGGTATGAGTGAGAGCAAAATCAAGATGTCATTATTTCGTTCAAGGAACGAACTTAAAAAATTGTTAGAGAAAGAAGGTATCTCTGTATGAAAGAAAAGAAACTTTTAAGGGCATTGGGAAATGTCGATAATCAGTATATTAAGGAGGCTGAACCTATGAAAAAAACAAGTAAAATTACTAATCGGCAAAAATGGGTGTCTGTTGCTGCTTGCTTCGTACTCGTTGTTGTGATTGGAGTGGGAGTTTTTCAAAGCAATCTGTTTGGTACAAAAAACGATATTGCCACGCTGGATGGTGGAGAAACAATTACTTTTGTTAAAAATGACTTATCACAATCTTCAATTAACTTAAATGTAACAACAAGACCTTTGAGCAATGCTGAGATTGAAATGCTTTTTGCAGACCTGCCTGTTACCGCAGATGCTTACTTTGATGCTGACAATCATAATATTCTGGGTTTTGAGGGAAAAATTAGTGATACAAGAATGGTAGTATCTAAACAGGGTGTAAATCTATTAGATACTATCATTGATGGAAATACAATCACTTCAAGTGTAGACGGCGTTGATATCGATGCAGGATATTTCGTAACAAAGTCAAATAGTCAAGGTATCAAAACCGTAATATATTATGCAACCTTTGATATGGGAGAGAACACTATTTACGTAGAGTATTCTGGCGTTGAAAATGAGAGTGAAACTGTAAAAAACAACTTGGTAGACACAATTTTGAAGTTGATTGAGAACGGTGCATTTGATTTGAGCCAAATCCAAGAATAATTTGCAAATTTCATATACTAAGAACTTGATGTAACGTCTATACCCTTAAAAATATTTGGCTTCGGTATGTCAATATCGCTATGTTATTATAATGTGTATGCAAATTTGTACGACAAGGCAAAGCTAACAGCATTGTATTATTCATTATCAGGAAGAGTGGCTATCAGGCTTGATGAACTGATTGGGGGCTAAGTTATGAACGACGACAATGAAAATGTGTTGATTATTGCATATAACTTGTTCTGCACCATACTAATACCAGCAGTAATAGTATTGATAGGAATTTGGTCTTTGGAGTCGGAGAGCGATTTCACACATGGACGAACAGGAGGATTGCCGATGGGGGCATTGACTGTATTCGTTCCAGAGGTTATATTTGGTTTGAAGTGGAAAATGAAAAGGGCGTTTACAATTTCATGCTGTATTGCGTGGTGTATCTTCCTTCTTAAGATGGCACATTATTTCTTTGCTGTGGTTACAAATGCATCAATTACATATTATGAAACGGTGTGCATTGTGCTATTTGGATTAATGTGGAGTATAGTCATGGAATTGAAGCAGGAATTAAAAGAATACATTTTGGAGTTTCCACAGGAATATTGGCTTGTTCCTTGTTCTAATAGTTCGAGATATAACAAGGTGTTTCGCTTTATATGGTTAGTAGGCGTCGTTTTAGGAACGATATTTTTATTAATGATTAAATGGGGGATGAGTCTTTGATAAAAGTTATATTTTATTTTTTGCTTGTAAGTATAGGAGCAGGTTTGGTGCAGATGAAAATACCGCTGTTTGGTCGTCATAGCAAGCGGTGGGAAGAACAAAATTATGCACAGCGGTTTGGCGGTATCTTTTTTCCGGCATTCATTGCGCTTGTAGTTATCTTTTTATTTAATGAGTATAAGACGGCTCAATTACCCACTTTGAATGAAGAAATGCTGATGAATGGAGCGGAGTATTGTTTGGTAACTGATCTGAATGAGATAGGAGATGCGGATTATGCTTATGAGATAAAAAGCGGAAGCTCACAAGAGGAGATTTGCGGAATTATATCAAGTATATGTATAGACTTAAAAGGGGAAGATGATTTGGTAAATGCCAGATATGAAAACGGAGAATATATTATCATCAGCAATGGCATAACAATAGGACGGGCCGTCATAAATGACAAAGCAACAATAGATTTATTGAAGATATACTTTTATAACCAATAAAATGAAACTGTTTGTAAATATGAAACGATATTAATCAATTCAGGAGGATTACATCATGGAACGAGTAGCTAAATTTTTAAAAGAAGCAGAGACATATTATTTGGCAACAGTAGAAGGCGACCAGCCAAGGGTAAGACCTTTTGGAACAGCACACATTTTTGAAGGAAAGTTGTATATTCAGACTGGCAAGGTAAAGGATGTTTCAAAGCAGATTCACGCAAACCCGAAGGTAGAAATTTGTGCATTTAAAAATGGCGAGTGGCTTCGTGTAGCCGGAGAACTTGTAGAAGATGACAGAAGAGAAGCAAGACAGTCTATGCTTGATGCTTATCCATCTTTACAGAATATGTACTCAGCAGATGATGGAAATACCGAGGTATTCTATTTCAAGAATGCAACAGTCACATTCTCATCATTTACCCATGAACCGGAAATAGTGAAGTTTTAAAGGATAGCTGAAGATGGCAAAAAGTAAGAAAACTAAAATACATAAAAAGATTGATGGTCAGATTTTACAGATGAACAAACAATTTAGTAATCTAAAGATGAAGCAGAAGGATAAGATTACAGAATGGGTGTATGAAGAATACAAAAAGTATGTAACAGAGCATGATAAAGTACCTGATTTACTGGCAGATGAACAGATTGTTGAAGCTGTACTTGATAAGATAAATGAGGCACAAATCTGGATACCTGATGGAGAGATATACGATTATTATCGAAAAAAGAAACCACAACTTCAAAAGAGGCTGGATAATGAAAAGGTAATTAAGTTTAAATCCTATGTCAGCTTTTATAAGAGTATTGTTGATCAGGACAGGGCATCCGTTGTTATATGCAATCTCAAACATGAGATTATTTACATGAATCCGGCAGCTGTTACCAGCTGTGCGAAGCGAGGTGGAGATAAACTTATTGGAAGAAGTCTGTTAGATTGTCATAATCCGGAATCCAGGGATAAAATACAGCGAGTTGTGGACTGGTTTGCAGCAGATGAAAGCCATAATATCGTTTATACTTTTCATAATGAGAAACAGAATAAAGATGTTTACATGGTGGCACTCAGAGATGAGAGTAAGCTGATAGGATATTATGAGAAACATGAATATCGAAATTCAGAAACCATGAAACCATACGATTTGTGGTGATGATATGACGAAGGATGAATGGTTTAAGCAGTTGTTATACTGATGGCAAAGTCAAAAGAAGGTGCTCAGAGTGGGACTTTTTAAGAAAAAGACAGTTATAAAGACATATGATAAAGAAAATAAGAAACCGGTAATCAAGGCAAGCATATGTAATGGTGAGCAGGTTGCAGGCTTTAAGGACATTCATACAGGTAAGATAGAGGAGGTTATGCTGATTAAAAATCAGGCAGACCTTGATGCATTCAAGAAAATGTATGGAATAGATGGAGAAATAGAGAAGGAATATTGATATGAGCATATTAGGAAATATACTTTGGTTTATATGTGGTGGATTGTTGAGTGGACTGTCGTGGGTTTTGGCAGGTCTGATATGTTGTATAACAATTATCGGAATTCCTTTCGGAAAGCAGTTTTTCAAAATTGCTAAATTGTCTCTGATGCCATTTGGGGCAGAGGTAATATAATAAACAGGCAGGTAAGAAAGATGTATTTGATTAAGACAGTAAAAGGAGATATAACAAAAGTAACAGATGTGCAGGCAATTGTTAATGCAGCAAATAACTCTCTTCTTGGCGGAGGCGGTGTAGATGGTGCGATTCATAGAGCCGCAGGACCGGAACTTCTGGCTGAGTGTAGGACACTTCACGGATGCGTGACTGGAGAAGCAAAGATAACAAAAGCCTATAATTTACCATGCGATTATGTTATTCATACTGTAGGACCGATATGGAATGGAGGCAGAGATAGAGAAGAGGAGCTTCTTGCTAACTGCTATTTTAATTCTATGAAGCTGGCAATGGATAATGGAATCAGGTCTATTGCATTTCCTTCAATATCAACGGGAATATATAGTTTTCCTGTTGAGTTGGCAGCAAAGATTGCGGTACATACAGTAAACCGGTTCTTGCAGGATAATCCAGATTGTTTTGATCTGGTGGAATGGGTGCTATTTGATACTCATACTGAATCAGTGTATGAAGATGAGGTTGATAAGATATATTAAAAGATTAATCGGTTTAAGATTGGTTTAATAGGGTCAAATATAAAACTTCATGGACGAAGGAGGAAACAGAGATTGAGCTGTCTGACCTGGCAGTAAATGATATGGTTTCAATAACAATTGCAGGAGAAATTCAGGAAACATACCCGGCACGCATAATGAACGTGATAAAGGTGCAGCTGCTGGGGGAAAATTTACATTGACATATCCAGAAAAATACTTATAATAGACATATCGCATAAAAATGCGCGACAGTTCGTTTGTACCATCCTGTCGTTAAATAAAACCAGGGCTGCTAAGAAGACTTTTTATGTAATTTAGCCCTGTAGGTGTGTATACATTTACAGGGCTTTCTATATGTGCTCACAGTGGGGCACGTTCTTTTCTAAGCAATTCTGTTTTTATTCCCAATAAATTAGAGGAGAAACTAAAATGTATTATTTAAAAACCGAGAGCAGCTTTGATTCTGCACATTTTCTGAAGGGGTATGACGGAAAATGCAGGAATCTTCATGGTCACCGCTGGAGAGTTGTTGTTGAAATAGCAGCAGACCAGTTAAAGGATGAGGGTCAGACAAGAGGAATGCTTGTGGATTTTTCTGATTTAAAAAATGCTTTGAAGGATATCTGTGATGATTTTGACCACAGCCTGATTTATGAAAAAGGTTCTCTAAAAGGTGCGACAATTGCTGCATTACAGGCGGAGGAGTTTCGTATGATTGAAGTTGGCTTCAGACCTACTGCGGAGCATTTTTCAAAATATTTCTATGAGCTGATGAGTGCAAAAGGCTTTCCAATCCACAGAGTGGAAGTATACGAGACACCTAATAATGTAGCAGCATACGAAGAATAAAGGAAAGAAACTAATATGAAAGTTGTTGAGAAATTTATAAGTATTAATGGAGAGGGAAGAAGAGCCGGAGAATTGGCGGTGTTTATCAGATTCAAGGGTTGTAACCTGAATTGCTCCTACTGTGATACAAAGTGGGCCAATGAGCCAGCTTGTGATTACGAGGAGCTGTCACCAGATGAGATTTGTGAATATGTCAGTGAGACAGGCATTAAAAATGTGACGCTGACAGGGGGAGAGCCTCTATTACAGAAGGATATCAGGAGTCTAGTAGAAAAATTATTGAACAAATCGGACATTCGAGTAGAGATTGAAACTAATGGAGCGGTTGATATTGCTCCCCTTGCCAATGCATTTTCAAAAGAAAAACTTAGCCTTACTATGGATTACAAGCTGCCATCCAGCGGCTGTGAGGAGAAAATGCTTCTCTCCAATATGGAAGCTCTAAGAAAGCAGGACACAGTCAAGTTCGTTTCGGGCAGCATTAATGATTTGGAATGTGCAGAGAAAATAATTGAAAAATTTCATCTGACAGAAAGATGCCAGGTATTCATAAGCTCAGTGTTTGGTTCAATTGAGCCAGTGGAAATCGTGAATTTCATGACCGGTAAAAGGATGAATGATTTGCGTCTTCAGATTCAGATGCACAAGGTAATCTGGAACCCAGAGGAAAGGGGCGTATAATGTGAAAAATCCTAATATCAAAGATTTTTCACATGCAAATTTGTGCTTTCAGCCCAAAGTTTGCGGGGTGAAGCAAGAATGGAGATTATGATGATAGATACGAAAGCGATTGAGGAGCATATTAGAGGGATTCTTGTTGCATTGGGCGACGACCCGGAGAGAGAGGGCTTAAAGGATACACCAAAGCGAGTTGCGAAGATGTACGAGGAGGTCTTTCTTGGGATGAATTACTCCAATCACGAAATTGCGCAGATGTTTGATAAGACATTTGAGGATGAAATTGAGGAGCTTGATACTTCTAAGGTTGTAGTTATGAAGGACATCGACCTGTTTTCTTACTGCGAGCACCATATGGCACTTATGTATGATATGAAGGCGACAGTTGCGTACATTCCTAATGGGAAGGTTATAGGCTTATCAAAGATTGCAAGAATATGCGATATGGTTGGAAGAAGACTGCAGTTACAGGAAAGAATCGGTCAGGATATTGCGGACATTATGGCAGAGATAACAGGAAGCGAGGATGTTGCGGTGGTGCTTGAAGGATATCACAGCTGTGTGTCGGCAAGAGGAATTAAGAAAAACAACACGAGAACAATGACTGTAGAGTTAAGAGGAAGCTTTAAGGACGATGCAGCATTACAAATGTATCTAAGATAGGAGAGATGAGTTATGAAAGCATTAGTATTATCAAGCGGTGGCGTGGATTCCACTACGGCACTGGCATTGGCAGTGAGCCGATATGGAAAGGACAATGTAATTGCTCTGTCAGTTTCTTATGGACAGAAGCACGATAAAGAAATTCAGGCGGCAAAGGCTGTTTCTGCATTTTACGGAGTGGAGCAGTTATTCCTGGATCTGAGTAAGATCTTTCAATATAGCAACTGCTCTTTATTGCAGCAGTCTACAGAGGAAATTCCAGAGGAGAGCTATGCCAGGCAGATTGAAAAGACGGAGGGCGAAAAGCCTGTAAGCACCTATGTGCCATTTCGAAATGGACTGTTTCTTTCATCGGCGGCAAGCATTGCACTAAGCAAGGACTGTAGCGTGATTCTTTATGGCGCACATGCAGATGATTCAGCCGGTTTTGCCTATCCAGACTGTTCACCGATGTTTAATGATGCTATGAATCAGGCGATTTTTGAGGGCTCAGGACATCAGTTAAAGGTGGAGGCGCCATTTGTGAATATGACTAAGGCGGAGGTGGTGAAGATGGGCTTAGAGCTTAACGCACCATACGAGCTTACATGGTCCTGCTATGAAGGAAAGGATGTGCCTTGCGGCAAATGTGGAACCTGTATCGACAGAGCGGCTGCATTTGCAGCAAATGGGGTAAGTGACCCTGCAATAAAATAAAAATTGGAGAAAGCTATGAGAGAAAAAGAGAATTTAACATTATTAGGCAACCAGCAGAACAATTACGAGACAGATTACAACCCTGGCCTGCTTGAAACATTTGTAAACAAACATCCAGAAAATGATTATTTCGTGAAGTTTAACTGCCCGGAATTCACAAGTCTCTGTCCAATTACAGGGCAGCCTGATTTCGCAAACATTATTATTTCGTATGTCCCAGGCGAGAGAATGGTGGAAAGCAAGAGCTTAAAGCTGTACCTGTTTTCATTCCGTAATCATGGGGATTTTCACGAGGACTGCGTGAACGTGATTATGAAGGATTTGATTAAGCTGATGGAGCCAAAGTATATTGAAGTGTGGGGCAAATTCACACCACGTGGTGGAATTTCCATTGATCCATACTGCAATTATGGAAAGCCAGGAACTAAGTGGGAAGATGTGGCATTCAACCGTATGGCAAATCATGATATGTATCCGGAGAAGGTGGATAATAGGTAAAATAACATTACTAAATTTCGTGCAATGCACAAAAACCAGAAGAGTGTTGTAAGGTAATAAAAGATTAAGCGATATTGTATGAATTTACTTTTATACAATATCGCTTTTATATGTTAGAAGAATCATCCGACGGAATTATTTATCCCAGTTAAATGAATAAGAAACAGCTTTTTTCCACATTCTGACTTTGGAATCACGCTCATTCTGGGTAATTTCAGGGTCAAATGTTCTGTCTACAGACCAGTTCTTTCTTATGTCATCGGTACTTTTCCAGTAACCAACTGAAAGTCCGGCAAGGTAAGCCGCACCCATGGCAGTTGTTTCAACACATACAGGTCTGTTTACAGGAGCACCGGATATATCAGCCTGCATCTGCATAAGAAGATTGTTAGCACTAGCTCCACCATCGACCTTAAGAGAAGAAAGTTCTATGCCTGAATCTGCTTTCATTGCAGTAAGAACATCGTTTACCTGATAAGCGATTGATTCAAGAGTGGCGCGTATAATGTGATATTTGTTGACACCACGGGTTATTCCTAAGATAGTACCTCTTGCGTACTGGTCCCAGTATGGCGCGCCAAGTCCTGTAAATGCGGGAACAACATAGCATCCATTGGTATCGGGAACCTTTCTTGCCATATATTCTGAATCCTGTGAAGAATCTATAAAATGCATTTCATCACGAAGCCACTGGATGGCAGCTCCGGCTACATATATTGAGCCTTCAAGGGCATAGTTCACTTTACCGTCAAGTCCCCATGCAATAGTAGTAACAAGACCATTCTTGGAAAAAATAGGTTTTTCTCCTGTATTCATAAGAAGAAAGCAGCCTGTCCCGTATGTATTCTTGGCCTCTCCTGCATCAAAACAAGTCTGTCCGAAAAGCGCAGCCTGCTGGTCGCCGGCAGCGCCTCCGATTGGAATAGGACAGCCGAAGAATTCAGCGGAGGTCTCACCGAATATACTGCTTGATGGGACTGCCTTTGGAAGCATGCATTTTGGAATATCAAGCTGGGCTAATATATCGTCATCCCATTCAAGCGTGTTAATATTAAAAAGCATTGTTCTTGATGCATTGGAATAATCTGTGGCATGAACCTGACCTTTAGTAAGTTTCCAGATTAACCATGTTTCAACTGTTCCAAAAAGAAGATCTCCTTTTTCGGCACGCTCACGGACACCTTTAACATTATCAAGAATCCATTTTAACTTGGTTCCAGAGAAATATGCATCAATAACAAGACCGGTTTTATTACGGATTGTTTCGGTAAGCCCTTTCTCTTTAAGAGAATCTGCGTATTCTGAAGTTCTTCTGCACTGCCACACAATAGCATTGTATACGGGTTCACCAGAATGTCTGTCCCATACAACTGTTGTTTCACGCTGGTTGGTTATTCCTATTGAGGCAATATCTGACGCATTAGCACCTACATTTGCAAGAGCCTGCCTGGCAACTTCCAGAATTGTTGACCAGATTTCATCTGCATCATGTTCGACCCAGCCGGGTTTTGGAAAATATTGTGTAAATTCTTTCTGTGCAATACTGCACATCTCACCACTTCTGTTGAAAAGAATACAGCGGTTGCTTGTTGTTCCGGCATCAAGAGCCATTATGTATTTTGCCATGTTAAAGTCTCCTTTATATAATTTTTTAAACATATCCGGTTGATAGTTATTTTATATTTAAATTATTGTTTTATCAATGTAATAATGATAAAATGAAAAAGGTATTTTGAGCAACGTGGGTTTATAAGATATTGAGGGTATAAAGGAGGCAGCTATGGTAGACATGAGCAGGTACAATAAGTTAAGGATTAACCCTGATAGATATAATTATGATCTGACTACAAATCTTCCATTAAGAAGAACTTTCTGGAGAATAGCTGATAAAACAGTACTTTTTGATAACAAAACATATTGCATACTGGCGATAGATATAGAGAATTTTCACCTTATTAATAAGTGGTATGGTCGTGAAACTGGTGATGAGCTTCTTATAGAGATTGGAGAAGCTCTTAAGAGTATAGATGCCGGGTATGGAACAATTTCCGGATATATGGGTGGAGATAATTTCTGTGTTATATTTGAAGAGAACGATGATGTGATTAATCTAATCAGAAAAAGAATATCAGGTATTGTTAACGGATACAGGGGGCATGATATTACAAGGGCATATTATGGTGCATATAAGACTGCAGATAAGGATATAACAACAGGAGAGATGTGTGATTATGCGTATGGTGCACTAGAGATAGCAAAACAGCGCCCTGATAAGGATATCTGCTGGTATGATGAGAGTATGACAAGGGAACAGGAAGCAGAAGCTAAGCTTATGCCAGAGATATGCAGCGCAATGGATAATGGAGAATTTACATTTTATCTTCAACCCAAATGTATATTAGAGACAGGTAAGATTATTGGTTCTGAGGCACTTGTGAGATGGATAAGTCCTGAGAAAGGATTTATTTCACCAGGACAGTTTATACCAATGCTTGAAAAAAACGGATTCATAAATAAACTTGATGTGTATATATGGGATAAAGTATGTCAGACTATAAGAAGATGGCTTGATGAGGGAAGAACAGTACTGCCAATATCAATAAATGTTTCGAGAGCAGATATATACTCTATGGATGTTGTAACAATACTTAAAGACATGATTGAAAAATATAATATTTCAACAGAGTATATTGAAATAGAGATTACAGAGAGTGCATATGTGGAGAATGGTTCAGTAATTAAGGATACGGAGAAGGCATTTAAGAATGCGGGCTTTAAGATTCTTATTGATGATTTTGGAAGCGGATATTCATCACTTAACATGCTTAAAGATATTGATGCAGATGTTCTGAAACTGGATATGAAATTTCTAGACCTTAATCCGGAAAATAATGATAAAGGTGTAAGCATTATAACGGCAGTTCTTGATATGGCAAGACAGCTGGATCTTCCTGCTATTGCTGAGGGGGTTGAGACTGATGAACAGCTCAAGCTGCTTGAACTTTTAGGCTGTGAATATGCACAGGGATTTTATTACTACAGACCTATGTCTATAAGTGACTATGAGAAGCTTGTTGATAATAAGGATAACGTAGCTGATAAGCTTATTATTTTAAGAACAAGAAAGAATGATAAGTCTTATCTTAAGGAGATAACTGATTACTTCTGGAAGATTGCAGATGTTGATCTGGATACGGGAGCATATCACTTTATAAGAAGGGCAGATGAGCCTGATTATGTTATGATACCAAGACCTAAGACTATTGCAGAATATGCAGACAGATATATTAAGTATGGTGTTATTCACCCGGATGATGTTTCACTTTACAAGGAAGCTATTAATCTTGACAGAATTAAGAAACAGCTTGATGATGGGAAAGAAAGAGGAACATACCAGATAAGATATAATATGGATGGAGCATACAAATGGTATGTATTTGAGGTTACTAAGCCAACAAATTATTCTGAGGATAACAGGAGAGTGCTTTTCACATGGAAAGAAGCTGATTATCAGGCAGGTGCAAGAGAAGATGCAATGGATATTGTATATGATACATTTATTAAGATACTCAGGGCTGATTTTCTGCATGACAGATATGAACTTATAAAGTCAACCCAGGAGGACATAATAAGAGATGCCGGATTATCAGGCAGTATTAAGGAATATATTGACAAATATATTGATATGGGAGTAGTTCACCCTGAGGATGCCGGGACATATAGAGATTTTGCCAATCCAGACAGGGTGCTTGAGCATTTCAGAAACAATAAAAAATCATTGAGATTGATATTCAGACGGCTTCTTGATGGTGAGTATAAGTGGATGGAGTTGGTTGTGTCAAAGAGCAAGGATTACAGTAATGAGATACCTGTATTTATATATTATCTCAGGGAGGTAAGATATATATATGAAGATACGATGGTTTCCGAAATAGAGAAAAAGAAACAGACGATATATTCGCAAGGGAAATAGTAAGCAATATTAATGATGCAAAGAAACGGGAGATGGAATTGTGGGTTCAAGCCGCAAAAGAGAAGTAACTATGTTAAACAATAGTAACAATTGTTATTATGAATAACTTTACAACCTTTTCTTTCAATGATATTATGTGTGTTGCTAAAAGAATGTACAGCTAAGGAGGCATTATGGCACAGGAAATATTAAATGTGAGCCAGCTTAAGGTTGGTGTTGAAGATAAAGAAATACTTCATGGGGTTGATCTTTCTCTTAATAAGGGAGAGACTCATGTACTTATGGGACCTAACGGAGCAGGTAAGTCTACTCTTGGTTATGCTCTTATGGGTAACCCTAGATATGAGATATTAGGGGGTAAGGTTACATTTAACGGAGAAGATTTACTTTCTAAGAATGTCGCTGAGAGATCACAGGCAGGTCTTTTCCTGTCATTCCAGAATCCTATTGAGGTTCCTGGTATTACACTCGGTAATTTTATAAGAAGTTCTATGGAGCAGCGTGGAAAGAAGATGACATACTTCAAGTTCAAGAAGCTCCTTCAGGAAAAGATGGAATTCCTTCAGATGGACCCATCATATATGGACAGAGACCTTAATGTTGGTTTCTCAGGTGGTGAGAAGAAGAAAGCAGAGATATTACAGCTTCTTATGCTTGAGCCTTCACTTGCTATTCTTGATGAGACTGACTCAGGACTTGATGTAGATGCTGTTAAGACAGTATCACTAGGTGTTGAAGAGTATCAGAAGACTCAGAACGGAGCACTTCTTATTATTACTCACAGCACCCGTATCTTAGAGGCACTTAAGGTGGATTATACTCATGTTCTTGTCAATGGTAATGTTGTTGCAACAGGCGACAGTGCTATGATTGATGATATCAATGAGAACGGTTTCGAAAGATTCATCAGGTAATTAAGGCTCGGAGGCTTGTAATGGAAGAAAAGACATTTGTAGATGACATAAACAGAAGTGTTTATGATATTAAGAACGAAGAGAAAGACTCTTACAGAATAAAGCAGGGACTTACTCCTGAAATCGTTGAGAAAATATCAGAAGAGAAGCATGATCCCGCATGGATGAGAGAGTTCAGACTTAAGTCATTAGAGATATATAATAATATGCAGGTGCCTGACTGGGGTCCGTCTATTGATGGACTTAATATGGATGATATCGCTACTTATGTTCGTGCCAATACGAATATGAAGGGTGACTGGAAAGATGTACCAGAAGAGATTAAGGATACATTTGACAGATTAGGTATTCCTAAGGCAGAGAGAGAGTCGTTAGCCGGAGTTGGAGCACAGTACGACTCAGAGCTTGTATACCATAATGTCCGTAAGGAGGTTGCTGACCAGGGTGTTGTATACACTGATATGGAAAGTGCACTTACAGGTGAATATGCAGATATGGTACACGAGCATTTTATGAAGCTTATTACACCACAGGATCATAAGTTCGCAGCACTTCACGGAGCTGTATGGTCTGGTGGTTCATTTGTGTATGTACCAAAGGGAGTTAATCTTGAGATTCCTCTGCAGTCATATTTCAGACTTAATGCTGCAGGAGCAGGTCAGTTTGAGCATACACTTATTATTGTTGATGAGGGTGCAAGTCTTCACTTTATTGAAGGATGTTCAGCACCTAAATATAACGTTGCCAATCTTCATGCAGGTGCGGTTGAACTTTTTGTGGCTAAGAATGCAAAGCTTCGTTACTCAACAATTGAGAACTGGAGCAAGAATATGTATAACCTTAACACTAAGAGAGCAACTGTAGCTGAGGGTGGTAAGATTGAATGGGTTTCAGGCTCATTTGGTTCGCATGTATCATATCTGTATCCTATGAGTATCCTTAATGGTGAGCGTTCAAGCTGTGAATTCACAGGAATTACATTTGCAGGAGCAGGACAGAACCTTGATACAGGTATGAAGGTAGTTCATAACGCACCAGCTACAACATCAGTTGTAAGTACTAAGTCAATATCTAAGGGTGGCGGAATCAGTACTTTCAGAAGTGCGGTAACAATGACTACCAAGGCTAAGAAGAGTAAATCATCAGTTTCATGTCAGTCACTTATGATAGATGATATTTCAAGATCTGATACAATTCCGGCTATGGATATCCGTGTTAATGATGCGGATGTAGGACATGAGGCAACAATTGGACGAATCAGTGATGATGCTGTATTTTATCTTATGTCAAGAGGAATTCCGGAAGATGATGCGAGAGCAATGATTGTTTCAGGATTTGCTGATAATGTATCTAAGGAGCTTCCGCTTGAGTATGCAATGGAGATGAATAATCTTATTAAGCTTGAGATGAAGGGCAGCATTGGTTAAGTTAATCAGAGTGAGGAATATGATATGATAGGTATCGAAGAAAAGGACATGATAATAAACCGTATCCCAGCCAAGACATGGAATCATCTTCATATGAACCAGAGCAGGGTTGGAGAGGTTGTAATTAACCGTACAGGTGAGTTAAATGCTTCTGTTAATGATGTAAGTCTCATTGATGATGGAAAGCTTAACAATGGTGAGCTTGACAATATCATTGGTGGATGTGGTCAGGAGATTACAGAGGCAGCTAAGAAGTCACAGACTGAACCTGTATATTATATAACAGATAAGAAGAATGCAGGTTTTGTAAGACTCGACTTCAATTATGGAAAGAGTAATGCAGACATCAATGTTGTTGGTATTGAAACTAAAGAGAATGCCAGCATTGATGTTTACATGGATTTTAATGGAGATAAAGATGGAGAAGGCTTCGCAGCAGTACAGACAAGATTATATGCTGCGAAGGATTCGGTTATCCGTCTTATCCAGATTCAGAGAGTAGGCGCAGAGACAACATTTATTAATGATATCGGTGGTTACTGCGAAGATGGTGCAAGAATTGAGCTTGTGCAGCTTTACTTAAGCGGTAAGAACAGATACGAGGGCTGTGAGATTAAGCTTGCAGGTGATGGAAGCTCTATGTCTGCAGAGATTGGATATGTTGCAGCAGGTAAAGAAAGACTTGATATGAACTACTGCGTAAGACATATCGGCAAGAAGACAGAATGTGCAATCAATGCGGCAGGTGCATTGAGAGATACAGCATTTAAGCTGTTCAGAGGAACTATTGATTTCGTTAAGGGTTCAGCAGGTTCTGTAGGTAATGAGAAGGAAGAAGTTCTTCTCATCGATGAGAAATGTGTCAACCAGACTATTCCTATTATTCTTTGTGCAGAAGAAGATGTTGTAGGTAATCATGGCGCAACTATAGGAAAGCCTGATGAGGAGCTTTTATTCTATCTTGAATCAAGAGGAATACCGGCACAGGAATGTTACAATATGCTGGCAGCAGCTAAGCTATTAGCTGTATGTGGCAAAATCCCTGATGATGGTATCAGGAACGAGATACATGACTACATTAAAGAGGTTTATTAATGAGTGAGTTAAGTAAGACGATTGAGTCTATAAGAAAAGATTTCCCACTTATTTCGGGAAGCAATATTGCATATCTTGATAATGCAGCTACTACGCAGAAGCCACAGGCTGTTCTTGACGCAGTTAATAAGTATTATCAGGAGATGAACGCCAATCCGTTCAGAGGTGTATACGAATTAAGTGAGATTGCTACAGAAAGCTATGAGAATGCAAGAAAGGCAGTAGCACAGTTTATCGGTGCTAAAGATGCAAGCCAGATAGTATTTACAAGAAATGCTACAGAGAGTCTTAACTTAATTGCATACAGTTATGGAATGAATTTCATTAAAGAGGGTGATGAGATTGTTGTTAGCGTTATGGAACACCACAGCAATTTCCTTCCATGGAAGCAGGTTGCAGAAAAATGTGGAGCGGTATTAAAGCAGCTTACACCTGATGAGAATGGAGAGATTACAGACAAGTCTTTAGAGGTTATCACAGATAAGACCAGGCTTGTAGCAGTTACCCAGGTTTCTAATGTATTAGGAAGAGTTAATGATATAAAGCATATTGCAGAGGTTGCACATGCACATGGTGCGGTTATTGTGGCTGACGGAGCACAGAGTGTTCCTCATATGCCGGTTAATGTAACAGACCTTGATGTTGACTTCCTTGTATTTTCTGGACATAAGATGTTAGCACCTATGGGAATCGGAGCATTATATGGCAAGAAAGAGTTTCTTGACAAGATGCCACCATTCTTAAGCGGTGGTGAGATGATTGAGATTGTTCACTGGGACAGAGTTAAATATGCAGAGGTTCCACATAAGTTTGAGGCAGGAACTGTTAATACTGGCGGTGCAGTCGGACTTCATGCGGCAATTGATTATATTAACAATGTTGGATTTGACACAATTATGGCACAGGAGCGAAAGCTTACTAAGATTGCTGTTGATGCCATTAATGACATGAAGGGAGTCAACTTAATAGGTTCTTCGAAGGCAGAAGACCATGAGGGTATAGTCACATTTACAATTGACGGAGTACACCCACATGATGTTGCTTCTATACTTGATTCACAGCATATTGCAGTAAGAGCAGGACATCACTGTGCACAGCCATTAATGGATTTCCTTAAGGTTAATTCAACAACGAGAGCAAGCTTTGCTTTCTATAACACAGAAGAAGAAGTACAGCATTTTATAGAAGAACTATCTAAGATCAGGGGGCTTATGGGATATGGAGACTAAAACTTTTTATAATGAGGTTCTTACGGACCATAACATGCATCCATATCATAAGCATGATATAGACAATGCAGACTTAGAGCTTGAGGGTGTTAATCCAAGCTGTGGAGACGACATTATCTTAAAGCTTAAGTTTGATGATGCTAAGAAAACTATTGTTGATGGGGCATTTACAGGAGATGGCTGTGCAATATCGCAGGCATCAGCAGATATAATGCTTGAGCTTATCATTGGAAAGCCTATTGATGAGGCTGTACATCTTTCAGAACTTTTCCTTAAGATGATTAAGGATGAGGCAACTGAGGAAGAGATTGATGAGCTTGATGAAGCCGGAGCATTAAGAGATATCTCTCATATGCCAGCAAGAGTTAAATGTGCAGTACTTGGCTGGCACACAATGGAAGAGATGGTAGAGAACCTTAAGAATGTTTAGAATGTAACCCAATCACTTATAATATGGTGATTGGGTTTTAATGTTTGTAGATAAGAATGGAGTAAATATGGAAAAGAAATTAGTTAAGCAGCAGCTTCTTACAGGAGAACGTGCTCTTTTTGCAAGCAAAGACCTTCATATTGAAGATTCTATATTTGATGATGGTGAGTCTCCATTAAAGGAGAGCAGTAATATAGAGCTTGTAAACAGCAGCTTTAAGTGGAAATATCCACTCTGGTACTGCAACAATGTCAATGTAAAGGACTGTTATTTCTTTGAGATGGGAAGAGCAGGAGTATGGTACACTAACGATATTAATGTTGAGGATACAATTATTGAAGCACCTAAGAATTTCAGAAGATGTAACAGACTAGGTCTTAAGAATGTGGAATTTGTCAATGCAGAGGAAACTCTCTGGAGCTGTGATAATGTTACTATGACAAATGTAGTGGCAAAGGGTAATTATTTTGCAATGAACAGCAACAATATGAAGATTGATGGTCTTAAGCTTGTCGGTAATTATCCATTTGACGGAAGTAAGAATCTTGAGATAAGAAATTCAAGACTTATGAGCAAGGATGCTTTCTGGAATGCTGAAAATATAACAGTGTATGATTCATACATTTCAGGTGAGTACCTTGGCTGGAATTCAAAGAATCTTACGTTTATTAACTGTACAATAGAGAGCCTTCAGGGATTGTGCTACATTGATAATCTTGTTATGAAGAACTGCAAGCTTATTAATACAACACTTGCTTTCGAGTATTCAACAGTAGATGCTGATATTACAAGCAGGGTTGACAGTGTGTTAAATCCAACTTCAGGAACTATAACAGCAGATAGTATAGATAAGCTTATAATTGAGAAGGACAAGGTTGATCCTTCGCTTACTAAGATAGTATGCAGGAATTAATTAGTCAGATTAAGAAGGGAAATCCGAGAATGAAATATGATTTTGACACAGTAGTGAACCGCCGTAATACGGATTCTTTAAAATGGAATGTGGCAGAGAATGAGCTTCCTATGTGGGTTGCTGACATGGATTTTAAGACAGCACCTGAGATAACGGAGGCTATTAAGGCAAAGGCAGACCTCGGTGTGTACGGTTATACTGAGATATCAAAAGATTGGTATGACGCATACACAGGCTGGTGGGAAAGACGCCATAATTTCAGGATGGAAGACGACTGGCTTATGTTTGTAACAGGGGTTATTCCTGCAATATCAAGCTCTGTAAGAAAGCTTACAACACCAGCTGAGAATGTTGTTATCATGACACCTGTATACAACATTTTCTTTAACAGTATTCTTAATAATGGCAGAAATGTGTTACAGAGCCAGCTTGTATACGATAATGGCAGATATGCGATAGATTTTGAAGACCTTGAAGTTAAGCTTAAGAACCCACAGACAACGCTTCTTATTCTGTGCAACCCACAGAATCCGGGTGGAAATGTATGGAGTAAGGAAGAACTTGCACGTATCGGAGAGCTTGCTTACAAGTATGGAGTCGTTGTTATATCTGATGAGATTCACTGCGAGCTTACAGACCCGGGCATTGATTATGTGCCATTTGCAAGTGTTTCGGAGGTATGCAAGAAGATATCTGTAACATGCATAGCACCTACGAAAACATTTAACATGGCAGGTTTACAGACAGCAGCAATATGTGTGCCGGACGAGCGGCTTCGTCACAAGGTATGGCGCGCAATTAATACCGATGAGGTTGCAGAGCCAAATGTGTTCGCAGTGGATGCAGCTATAGCTGCATTTACAAAGGGCGAGGAATGGCTTGAGCAGTTAAGAGCATATATCTATGAGAATAAACAGATTACGAAGAGTTATGTGGATGCAGAGATTGATGGAGTTTCGATGACAGAATCCAAGGCAACATATTTATGCTGGCTTGATGTAAGTAATATTACAGATGACTCAACAAAGCTTGCTGCATATATACGAAAAGAGACAGGTCTGTATCTGTCAGCTGGAAAAGGCTTTGGTGGTGACGGAAGGAGCTTTTTAAGGCTTAATGTGGCGTGCCCTAAGGCAACATTGATGGATGGTCTGGAAAGACTTAAGACCGGAATATCAGCCTTTGTGAACAGTGGGCGTTAAATCTTGGAGATACAGAACGGATTGACAATGTAACCTGCTTATTCACTGATATGTTGTCAGGTATATTCAACAAATTATCAGGAATTCGCAAAAGAATTTACTGTGGAATTTATCTGGGAGAAGCATATTGAGTTTTATGCCATCCTAGAGTAAAATATAATAGAATTTGGTTATATATCAGATTGTGAAGGAGGAATTATGAATATTGTATGTTTAGACCTTGAGGGCGTTCTTGTACCAGAGATATGGATTGCATTTGCGCAGGCAAGCGGAATCCCAGAGCTTAAGAGAACAACAAGAGACGAACCAGATTATGATAAACTTATGAACTGGAGACTTGGTATTCTTAAGGAGCATGGTCTTGGACTTAAGGAGATTCAGGATACTATTGCTAAGATTGATCCAATTCCAGGTGCTAAGGAATTCCTTGATGAATTAAGAAGCATAACACAGGTTATCATTATTTCAGATACATTTACACAGTTTGCTACTCCGCTTATGAAGAAGCTGGGCTGGCCAACTATTTTCTGTAATTCACTTGAGGTAGCTGACAATGGCGAGATTACAGGTTTCAAGATGCGTTGTGAGCAGTCAAAGCTTACAACAGTTAAGGCTTTACAGTCTATTGGTTATGATACTATTGCATCGGGAGACAGCCACAATGACTTAGGAATGATTAAAGCAAGCAAGGCAGGCTTCCTCTTTAAGAGTACAGAGCAGATTAAGGCTGATAATCCTGAATTAGAGGCATTTGATACATATGATGAGCTTTTAGCTGCTATTAAGAAGGCACTTTAAGATGCATCAAAGGTAAAAGGGGTTACTATGTTATTAGAAGAGATACTCAAGCAGGAACAGGAAAGATTCATTAAAGAGAATCTCCATTCTGATGAAATGCTTGAGTTATTAAAAGAAAATATTATGCCGTTTAACACACTGATGGCTTATTACAGATGCGCCATTATGGAGGTTGAGACTAAGTTCAAGGTGCTTAATGAGGAGTTCTCATTACAGTATGACAGAAATCCTATTGAGAGTATCAAGAGCAGAATTAAGTCTATGGATGGCATATTTAAGAAGGCGAAGAAGAAAAATATTCCTATAACAATGGAAGGCATTGAGGAAGGTATAAGAGATATTGCGGGAGTAAGAGTAATATGCTCTTTCCCGGAAGATATCTATATGCTTGCGGACTGCCTGTTAAAGCAGGACGATGTAGTGCTTGTCGAGAGAAAGGATTATATCAAGAATCCTAAGCCAAGCGGTTACAGAAGTCTTCACCTTATAATTGAGATACCGATATTCCTTCAGAATGAAAAGAAGATGATGAAGGTTGAGGTTCAGCTCCGTACAATTGCCATGGATTTCTGGGCGAGCGTGGAGCATAAGGTCCGTTATAAGAAGAATATTCCAGATTCTGAAGCAGAACAGCTGGCTGCAGAATTGTCTTCATGTGCAGATCAGATTGCTGCAATGGATAACAAGATGGAAGAGATTCGCCGCAGAATTGCAGAAGCGGAGGAAAGAGAAGCTGAGAATAATCCGCCTAAGCAGCCACAGACTATCGGTGGCGTGATGCTTAAGAAGAGGCTGGAATCGGGGAAGTTTCCCTTTAAGAAGTAGGTAAGAAATGGCTCCCCGGAGAGGGGGCTGGGGATGGCTGTATGGTTTAATTGAAAACGCGCTCCCGCTCGGGCGAAGACGCAGCGGGTACTAAGTTTGTGGGGATTTGCCGCCTTGCGGCGGCTCTCCCCACGCACTAAGTACCGGCGTCTTCACACGGTTTCCAATTAAACCACACAACCACACCCAGCCCACCACCCCGGGGAGTTTTTACCTGTCAGCGTTGGTCGCTTTGGCTCCCTCGCTTTTGTGGTGGGGTGAGATGCGTGGTTCAGCGTTGGTCGCATTGCTCCCTTGCTGGTGTGGTGGCGGGATTGAGCTATGGTCGTGTAGAGCAACTGTGTTTGTGATGGGGAGGATGTGACTGGGTTGGATAAAGGACTTTCTTGAAGGTTTAAGTGGAGTTTAGAGGCTGTAGGATTTTATAAAATGTGTAGCAATTTTCGCACACGATGTGCGAAAAAGGCGCATTCGAGCCATGGATGGCGAGTATGCGCCGGTTGCGGACGGTGACTGTAACGCGGATAAAATCCGTACAGCGTCTTAATGACACGTTCCACCTTTAAGAAAGTCCTTTATCCAACCCAGTCACACCTTGCTGGACATAAAAGAAGGAGGACATTATGAAGGTTATATCTATTGTTGATGATGATTATGGAATTATGTTTAATAACAGACGAGTTTCTAAGGACAGTGCTCTTAATGAGCATATTATTAAGATGCTTGATGGCGGGAAGTTATGGCTTTCTTTATATAGCAAGCAGCTTTTTTGTGATTATGAGAATCTTGAGGTTAATCAGGAGTTTGGTTTTGCCGGAAGGGATGATTTCTGTTTTGTTGAGGACTCTGAGATTGTTTCTTATGAGGATATGGTGGATGAGGTTTATCTGTATAAGTGGAACAGGAAGTATCCTTCTGATGTGAAGTTTCCTAAGGACATGCTTAATGATTTTAAGCTGGAGGGTTCTACTGATTTTGAGGGTAATTCTCATGAGAAAATTACTGAAGAAAGATATGTAAGAAAGAAATAAGGAAAAATACATGCGTAATATAAGGTTAGAAGTGATAAGGAGAGTAACCGCATTTTTACTGGTGTTCTTTATTGTAGGAAGCGGATTTGGGTTAAGCGGATGCTCTTCTAAGAAGGATAATCAGGCTGGTACTGTGGGGAGTGCTGAGGTTCAGAGTACGGCTGTTGCAGATGATATGGCATCTTTAGTATATCAGGGTGAACCGTATGTTGTAATTAATGATAATAACCCAGCATTTAATGATGCTGACTTCACGACTATATCATTTGAGAGTTACGGAGAACTGGATGAACTTGGAAGATGTACTACTGCATTTGCTAATATAGGTAAAGACATTATGCCTACTGAGAAACGTGGTGCAATTGGTGAAGTAAAACCTACGGGATGGCAGACAGCAAAATACGATAGTGTTGATGGTAAATATCTGTATAACAGGTGCCATCTTATAGGTTATCAGCTTACTGGTGAGAATGCCAATGAAAAGAATCTGATTACAGGAACAAGATATCTTAATGTTGATGGTATGCTGCCTTTTGAAAATATGGTGGCGGATTACATAAAGGAAACTAATAATCATGTTCTGTACCGCGTAACACCTGTATTTTCTGGCGATAATCTTGTTGCCAGCGGTGTGCAGATGGAGGCTAAGTCAGTTGAGGATAATGGTGATGGAATTCTTTTCAATGTGTATTGTTTTAATGCACAGCCGGGAATTGCTATTGATTATGCAACAGGTGACAGCCATCAGGACGATTCAATAGTTGCAGATGCTTCAAAGTCAACAACTGCAGCAGAAGCAAATGTGCAGACATATGTACTTAATACGAATACTAAGAAGTTCCATAAGGAATCCTGCAACAGTGCAAAGAGCATGGATGCTTCCAATAAAAAGATTTATACAGGAAGCAGGCAGGAGATTATTGATATGGGATATGAAGCTTGTGGAGTTTGCAAGCCGTAAAATAGTTATTTGAATTAAATTTAATAATATGGTAAGATTCTGACAGAGAAACCGGACAATATAATAGTTAGCTTGTTTATACATGGAAAGGAATTTTTATGAGAAAAATCAAACTAATACTGTTATTTTGCGCTGTTTTTCTGTCAATTTTGTTATTAACAGGTGATAAAGACAGGATACAGGCAGATGATGATGACAGTAATTTTACTAATTTAGTTGTATTTGCCAGATTTGCAGGTGAAACCGAATTTATAAATGATGTATATGAAGGCAGTTCTGTCAGAAAAATAACAGATAATTCATATAATGCAGGTTCATATAGTGTAGGCGATTATTACAGATGTGTATCAGATAACAAATTAAGAATGAGAAGTGTATATTTATATGATAATGGCGGCTCAATTGTACTTTCACATCCTCGTGGGTATTATGCAGAGTACAGCGATATTAATACTATTGGTTATAAAGATGCTTCGGAGCGTGCAAGCAGAATGTATGAGCTTAGGCAGGAGTGGTCAGAAGCTGTTAATAATGCCATATCATCTGGTAATAAAATTTCTGATTATAATAATACTGTATACTACGACTATGGTGTGCTTGATAAAGATAACAATGGTACTATTGATTCAATTACAATTATTTATAAGAATAATGGGGCAGGTAATATATCAGTAAGCTGGTCATCACCATTGTGGAATTATACAGATTATGTTAATAATATTTCTGTTAATACTGGCAAAAAAACTATTAATAGTTACAAATATGTCCAGATAACCAATTCGTATTGTAAGCCTGATGGTGATACTAACGGATATTTATTTAAGGATGAGGATGACCGGCTATTTGTATCAATCGCAACAGCAGTACATGAAATGGGACATATTATGGGGCTGAAGGATTTATATAACTCAAAGAATGCGTCACCAGTGTATTTCATGTCAGTTATGGCAAAGCATATATCTCCAGTTCCACAGTTTATGTCTCTTAAAGAAAAAGAAGTATTAGGCTGGGCTGATGAGAATGATATTAAGACGATTTTGTCCGAAGGAGAATATAGTCTTAAAGCATTAGGAACTTCAGGTACGGATAATATTACAGGATATAAGATGGATATTCCGGAAAAGGGTAAGACATTGTATCTTGAGTACAGAAACTTTGAGGATAATGGCAACAAATATGATTCTCAGTATAAGCAGCTGTTCAAGATTAATGGAAACAGAGTGGATAAAATTTCATTAAAATCCGGGCTGGTATGTTATCTTATAGACAGTGACACTAAGTTTCCAAGTAATATGTATTTTTCATCACCTAAATGGAATTATGAAGTTCTTGGTGGACAGTATAACACAAAGGCAGATGCAGCATTAGGAATAGGTGAAGATATATGGATTTACGGAGATATTTATATCAGAGTCAATTCAATCGTGAATAATATACTCACATTTGAAATAAAGGGTGGTATTCCAGAGCATATTCATAGTGGTGGAGAGGCAACATGCGTCAATCGTGCAGTGTGTGAAGTATGTCATGAGGAATATGGTGAATTAAATAAGGATAATCATAAGTTACAGCATGTAGAAGCTAAAGCAGCTACAGTGACTCAGGAAGGTAATATTGAATATTATTACTGCTCTTTATGTTTAAAATACTTTGCAGATTCAAATGCATCAAAGCAGATAGACAAAGATAGTGTTGTTACATCGAAACTGGCACCAGAAATAATTGCTGGTGATAAATGTATAATTGATAAGAATTCTGATAAGGCAATTACATTTAAGTCTAATGCAGCATTTTCAGATTTTGTAAAAGTAGAACTTGATGGCAGAGAGCTTGTAAAAGACAAGGATTATACGGTAAAAGCAGGAAGTATTATTGTAACACTTAATCCAGATTTAATAAAAAAATTATCGACGGGAGAGCATGTTATAGGTATTGCTTCATCGAGTGGAACAGCGAGTGCACATTTTACTGTTAAAGAACCGGAGACAGAGAGCATTAAAGAGACAGAAACAGAGAGTATTAAAGAATCCGAAACAGTGATGGAAAGTACTAAAGGAACAGAACTGGAGACAGAGAGTATTAAAGAATCTGAAACAGAGACCATAAGTCAGATAGAATCAGAAACAACAAGCCAGTATACATTTGATGAGAATGAAACAAATGCATCATCAATTAACACTGGGGACAGAAATCATGGGAAATTATGGCTTGTAATAGCAATTATTGCGTTAGCTGGATGTATTGCAGCAGCAGTTATGTATGTTGTTTCAAAGCGAAAGTAATAAAAACTGAATAGCAACTGATAATACAAAACAGGAGTAGGTCAATAGCTTAACTCCTGTTTTGTGTTATGAAATATAGTTGTTATTCAGTAAATGTTCCAACCAATTTAACAAGCATAGCAACGGTCATATCCATGCCTTCAACAGTAATATGTTCATAAGGACCGTGGTATGCGTGTCCTCCAGTTCCAAGGTTAGGGCATGGAAGTCCTTTGAAGCTTAACTGACAGCCGTCTGTTCCCCCTCGGATAGGAAGAATAAGCGGTGTTATATCAGCCAGTTCACAGGCTTTCTTTGCATTTTCAATAAGATTCATGCAGCCCGCAATGATTTCGGACATATTCTTATACTGGTCTTTAATGGTGAGCGTAACAGTTCCCCCACCCCATTTCTCATTCATATTCTTTTCTATCAGACGAAGTGTTGCCTTTTTTGCATCAAAGAGGTTCTTGTCGTGATCCCTTACAATATAATTAAGTGTTGCTTCACTTACATCTCCGGACATGCTGGTAAGATGGTAGAAGCCCTCATAATCTTCTGTTCCACGAGGCGTTTCCATGGCTGGAAGTGCGTTGTTAATCTCAATTGCAACAAGGCTTGCGTTAATCATTGTGTCTTTGGCAGAGCCAGGGTGTACATTAAATCCTTTAATGTGAAAATCTGCCTTGCAGGCATTGAAATTTTCATACTGAATTTCGCCTTCTGTGTCACCGTCAATTGTATAGGCGTATTTGGCACCAAATTGTTCTATGTTAAAATGCTCAGCTCCCCTGCCAATTTCTTCATCAGGTGTGAATGCCACACATATTGTTCCATGAGGTATATTGTTTTTCTGCAAATGTTCTATCATAGTCAGGATTTCAGCAATACCTGCTTTGTCATCAGCGCCAAGAACAGTGCTTCCGTCAGACGTGATAATTGTGCGTCCTTTAAGAGTACTAAGATGAGGGAAATCATGCACAGACAGAGTTATCCCGGCAGGAAGTGTAAGTGATTCACCATTGAAATTCTCTGTTATAACAGGTGTAATATCATGATTGCAATAATCGGACACAGTATCCATATGTGCAATAAATCCAATAGCAGGTACATTTTCATAACCGCTTGTTGCTGGAAGCTTACCATACAGGTAACACATATTATCAAGTACAATGTCCGATAAATTCAATCCTTCCATCTCATTTTCAAGAAATCTTGCTAACTCAAACTGGCATGCAGATGAGGGAGTTGTTTCACTGTTTTCGTCACTTGGTGTACGGAAAGTGACATATTTTAATAATCTTTCATATGCTTTCATGGTAATTCTCCATTCTGTGGATTGATATTCATATATTAACATATTCTGGTGGAAATATACGGATTATGCGCAAAAAATAAAAGATTATCAATATATAAAATAAACTCCATTCAATGGGACGGAGAAGAATATAAGGATAATGGTATACTTTGCAGAAATGCAGTTGCAAAAGGTAATAAGGTGGTAAATGATTATACATCTTTGTATGGAGGAGATGCATATCTTCCTGCCAATAATCTGGCTTATAAATATGTTGCTTAATTAATAATCACCCAGCAGTGGTTACATTTGGAGCATTAACAGTTCTGATAGTAATTTCCTGCGTGGTAGTATTTCTTGTATTCTTAAAAAGAAGACAGATGAATAAATACGAAAAGTATTAACATACAGACACCAGCACGTTAAGGTTAAATGTGCTGGTGTTTTCTATATCATATGTATTTATCATTCTTTGATGAGATGTTTACCAGTCCAAAAGACAGTGCAAAAAGTATAATAACGAAGGCCACGAAATATAGACCTCCCATTGTATTTTCCATGGAAGCTATAAAATCATATGAGCCATGTAATAGAACTGGTAACACAATGCTGAATATTCTGAATATCTTGGAGCTAAACATTTTTCCCCGATTATGCTGTTTTCTTGCGAGACCATAGAATACACCCATAAACACACCAAAACAGGCATGTCCTGGAATTGCTGTTATTGCTCTTACAATAGCAGTTGAAAAACCATATGATAAAACATAGTTGATATTTTCCCAAAGGGCAAATCCGAGAGAAACAAATACTGCATATACAACACCGTCATACTGGCAGTTAAATTCTGGATTATTCCATGTCCGTTTTTTTAAGAAGAAATACTTTGAGCTTTCTTCGGCTATGGCAACAATAACAAAATAAAGAATTATCTGATACAGCAATGTATTTTCGGGAACAAAGCATGATAAAATCCATTCCCCTATTTTTTCCTCAATTAAGGCAATAATGGTGGATAGAATTCCCGCAATAACTAGCTGTCTTAAAAGGTAGCCGCTTTCCTTTTCCATTCTGTCTGCTCTGTATACTTTAATCATAAGGAATACCGCAGGAATAACTGCCGCTAATATTAATATCCAGTTATACATCATTATAGGTTCCAATATAAAATAAAACATATATCTGCTTGCTCCTTATTGTGCTTTTTATTTCTATTTTATAATTATATATCTCATATATTCTGATAACAAGCTGCTTTATAATATATTAATAAATGGAAGTGCGAAATCATGGCAGTCGGTTAGATGCTATGAAAAACAGAAATATATTTCTTGCTGATGGCAAAAGTATGATTAAAATGTAAAGAAAGAATAAGGCAGGTACAAGGAGGAGCTGCATGAATGATGATTATCATGTAATAAAAAGACTATTGATTGAAACAATGCATGCTTAAACTAAAAAGATATGCATCGTGCAGCATAAATAACATTAGATAAAATACAGGTATTGATTTAAGTTCTTACTTTGCGCATGATATCGAAACTTATAGAAATTAAGAAAAAACGGTATGAAATAATTCCAGAATATAAGCGAATCTATTCGCTAGATATAGCAATAGATTTAAAGACATTAGATTTTCATGATAGGAGTTATTTATTAACAGATGAGCAGATATTTTAGTATGACATGATATTTAAAAACGATAATATCCTTTTGTGAAGAAAGTTTCATAGAAGCTGAGCAAATTTTCAATAAAGTTGTGAAATTTGATTTTCATAATAGTTCATCTCCTTTCTTACAACGACATTGTATAACACGAAAAAGCATAATACATGCCAAAACAAAAAAATAAATAGACAAAAATTGCAAGATGGAGAGTGTATATTTGGATATAATAAGTCAATAGTCTATAAAAGGATATAAAGTTATTATTAAAAATTAAAACTATTTGGTAGACTATGCATATTACATCGGATAAAAACGATGAGTAAAGAAGATTGCATAAAAGCTAAGTAACTTATTAATAAAATTATGTAATTTGATTTTCATAGAATTTCATCTCCTTTCTGATTATGTTTTTGTTATAGAATATAAAAAGGAAAAATACTTGCCAAAATAAAGAAATAAGTAGTCAAAAGTTGCTTAAAGATTTTTTATATAAAAACTAAGAAAATAAATATTTTAACAGAAATACATTAGATTATTTAGGAAAATAATCAGCAGCAAATATGAGAATAGTTATGTTGTGATAAAAGTAGAAAAAAGCTCTGTGTGCAATGCACATGAGATTTTTTCTACTTTTTTAATTGAAATGTAAAAATTTCAGATTACTTGTATATGTGAATTATTACAGTCGTATCATTTAGTGCATATTTTATTCAATATATTTTATTTAAAATTCTGAATAAATGATATATATATACCTTATCAAAGAAATAAATGGAAAGGAAGTAGGTATTTATGTTGTTAAAAGAAAAAACAAAACGAAGTCTTGAAACCATGCGTTTGCACGAAAGAATAAACTATGGATATAAAATAGTTATCACAATGATGTTGACATCCGGATTAATTTCTATGATAGTAATAGGGATTCTATTTGCAAATATGTTTAACTATGTTAAAAAAGTTAATGTGGCTGATACGGCAGTGAAAATATGTAGAATTGATGTGAATGCGGCTGCCCGGAACATAAGGGAAATGGCATTAAATGATGATTCTTCATCTTATGCTGGTTACAAGGAGACTGTAGAAAAGCTACTAGGTGAGGTCAAGGACGAATTGCTAGTTATGCAAGACACAGGGGTTGTTTCTGATGATCTTTTTAACGAATATTCATCAGCACTAACAGATTGGGAAACAAGGGATTTGATATAATAAAACAAATTGAAAAGGGACAAGATAAAGACGCTGTTGAAGACATACTTGGTGAATGTACGCCATCGTTAAATAAATTGGTGAGTATTGCACAGAAAATAGATTTACTGACAGGTGAACAGAGCGTTAAGGCAGTAAGAAAAACGCTGATATCAGCTTTTGTGGGATTTGTGGTTATTATTGTATGTCTTATTATTGCAGTTATTTTATCACGAAAAACAGGAAAAAAGATTCTTACAACTATTTTAGAACCACTGCATGAAATTGAAAATGCAGCCAAGGAACTAACTGAGGGAAATTTGCACAGTACATTGGAGTATAAGTCAGAGGATGAAATTGGTCGACTTGCTCAGAGTATGCGTGAGTCAATATATATTTTGGGTTCATATGTAGATGATATTGACCGTGCCATGAAACTGTTTTCAGATGGTAATTTTGATGTAAAACCAGAGGTTGAATGGAAAGGCGATTTTATTGGTATTTTAAATTCATTTTTAGCATTTGAGAAAAGTATGTCAAGTACGGTAAAAGGTATACGGCATGTATCGGAGGAAGTGTCTAGTGGAGCAGAGCAGGTGTCAATGAGCTCAAATGAATTGGCAGAAGGAGCAACAAATCAGGCAGCTGTTGTTGAAGAACTTACTGCGACTGTTTCAAATGTTTCTGAACAAGTTGAAAAGAATTCAAAGACGACAAAAGAAATAAGTAAAAGGGTTGAAAAATTAGGGGATAATATTCTAGAAAGTAACAGCAAAATGCATGAAATGGTCAACTCAATGAATGAAATCAGCAAGGCCTCAAAGGAGATTGATAAAATTATTACAACAATCAATGAAATTGCAAGTCAGACAAACTTATTAGCCTTGAATGCATCTATTGAGGCTGCAAGAGCTGGGGAAGCAGGAAAAGGATTTGCAGTTGTAGCAAATCAAGTTAATATTTTAGCTGACCAGAGTGCTCAGGCAGCGAGAGAATCATCAGCACTGATTGCCACCTCCGTGGAAGCAGTGGAAAATGGGATGGTTGTAGCAGAAGATACGGCAAAACAGCTTGAAGAAGTGGCAGGTGAGTCAAAAATAATTACAGATGAAGTGATGAGAATTGCGGACACATTAGAAACACAGACAGAGGAAATATTACAGATTAATGAGGGCATAGAACAGATTAATGATGTGGTTCAGTCTAATTCAGCAACGTTCGAGGAATGTGCAGCAGCAAGTCAGGAGATGAGCAGTGAGGCAGAAAATTTGAATGAAATGATTCAAAAAATTAAGGTTGCTGAGTTTAATGAATAAAATTATCTTAATATGAATGGGATTCTTATTGCTGGAAACGGTTATGATATGCTTAAAGCATACTATGCTATATTGAGAGCATTGTATAAGTATTCATGATATATAGATAAATATAACAGACTAAAAAGAGAGGCGTTATTTTGATAACGTCTCTTTTTGTGATTTATTAAAACAGTATAAATTAATAAAAATGGGAACTGAAAATCTTTCAAAAACGCTGTGGGATTGATATTTTTTATGGGGAATTATCTCTTGGTTACCTGAAATAATAGATGTATATGTGTTTGATTTCATGCCAAAAGAGAATAAAAACTAGACAATAATTGCATATATGGCATGTTATAAATGTCAGAATTTTATATAAAGTAAGCAGTATCATTTTGTGCATACTTTGTATAATTTATGAAATTGTCTTTTACATATATTTGTTATATCTTTGATATAACAAAATTGTGGGAATAAAATAATTGGTATTTTGAAAGGAGAAGTTTCACATGGAAGAAAAGAGGTACCTGAAATGGTATAACAAGGTGGGGTATGGATCAGGAGATTTTGCAGGAAATGTTGTGTATGCATTTCTCTCATCATTTGTAATGCTGTATCTGACAAATACGGTAGGTTTAAATCCGGGTATTATCGGAACGCTGATTATGGTATCAAAGCTGTTTGATGGAATCAGCGATATGTTCTTTGGAACTATGATTGATAAAACAAAAAGTAGACTTGGAAAAGCTAGACCATGGATGTTATATGCGTATATAGGTTGTGCCGTAACACTCGTTGCAAACTTTGCGATTCCAGACAGTCTTGGGACAACTGCACAGTACATATGGTTCTTTATAGCATATACATTGTTAAATGCAGTATTTTTCACTGCAAACAATATAGCATATGCATCATTAGTTACTTTTTGTACAAAAAACAGCAGGGAACGTGTAGAGATGGGATCATGTCGATTTATCTTTGCATTTTCGACAAGCTTACTTATTCAGTCTGTTACAGTACAGTTTGTAAGAGCAGCAGGCGGTGGGGCAGCAGCATGGAGAATGGTTGCCGTTGTATATGCCATTATTGGATTGATTGTTAATACAATTTCTGTTTTTTCAATTAAGGAGCTTCCGGAAGAAGAATTAAAAGCGGGGAAGAATCACACAGAAGAAAAGTATGGACTAATAGAGGCTGCAAAACTTTTATTTTCTAATAAATATTATCTTATGATTTGTGCAACTTATATTTGTCAGCAGATTTATTCAGCTATGTTAAATATGGGCATTTATTATATGATTTATATTTTGAAAAATGAAAATCTGTATTCCGTATTTTCATGGGCAATTAATATCCCTGTTATTATCGCAATGTGCATCACTCCTATGCTGGTGGAAAAAATGAAAGGTTTATATCGAATGAACTTTGCAGGATATGTTCTTGGAACAGTGGGACGTGTCGGAGTCATCTTTGCAGGTTATATGGGAAGCGTTCCACTTATGCTTGCATTTACAGCGATTGCAGCACTTGGAATGGCACCGTGGCAGGGTGATATGGGAGCAGTTGTTGCAAGCTGTTCAGAATATACTTATCTTACAAAGCATAAACACATTGATGGAACTATGTATTCATGCACATCTTTTGGTACGAAAATCGGAGGAGGAATCGGAGTTGCATTATGTGGATGGTTGCTTGATGTAAGTGGATTTGTTAAGGAAGCAGCGGTGCAACCTGCCTCTTGCTTAAATATGCTTCATATTATGTATTTATGGATTCCTATGGTATTGTCATTAATAATTACATTCATCATGTCAAGAATGAATGTTGAAGATGCAAACGAAAAACTTAAAAAACAGTTGGAGGAATGTTGATATGGAATATAAAGGAATGAACGGATTGATACTTACCTGTAAGCATCACGACGGCTTTTGCCTCTGACCAAGCAAGTATACAGAGCACAGCATTAAAAACTCACCTTATAAGAATGAGAAAGGTGATATTGTGCGTGAAACAGCAGAGGCGTGTAAGGAATATGGTCTGAAGTTTGGTGTCTATCTCTAACCATGGGACAGAAATTATGGGCTATATGGAAAGTGAGGAAAAATATGAATGCTGATATGAAATGGCTGGACAATCCAGAAGTGTTTAAAGTAAATCAATTGGAACCACATAGTGATCATTGCTATTATCTGGATTATTCAGACATAAAAAAAGAAAAGAATCCATTATTACAGTCATTAAATGGTCAATGGGAGTTTGCTTACAGCAAAAATG
>OGLR01000106.1_pt1 | contig 47580 bp, 37 predicted proteins | sample 1572931 | NCBI WGS metagenome assembly OGLR01 (sample SAMEA2581997, study PRJEB24529) | metagenome | biome: Human gut stool | place: China | collected 2011 | reverse complement strand
AACAACCCTGGCCATGCTCTTTGGATTATCCGTCACCCAATAAGTGGCATGTGCGGAGCATATCTCGGGCAGGCTGCTGTATCTTGACGAGAACACTTTGCAGCGCATGCGCATTGCCTCCAGAACGGGGATTCCGAAACCCTCAAGACGGCTCGGAAACAGGAATGCCTGGGCATGGGCAAACATCCAGTTCTTCTCCTCATCGGTTATTTTCCCAGTCAGCACTACCCTGCCGCAGCCCTCAGCGTCTATCAGCTCTTTCAGTTTCCTGCAATATCTGAAATGAGGCTCGCCGCAAATGTAAAGCTTCATATCAGGGAAATATCTCATCATGGGTACAAGAGTATGGAAATTCTTCTTCTCCCTCACCTGCCCTATGGTAAAGAGAAATTTATCGCCGTCGGCAATAAAGCCGGGTCTCTTCTGCGCCTGCTGCTCTATGTCCTGTATGCCGTTGTAGATAACCTGTAGTCCCTTGTCCTTAGGGTTTATATGCTCTACAATCTCGTCCCTGACAAAATTCGAAATGCAGGTAATATAATCGGAATGGCTGCTGCGCCATTTCATTCTGAAAATATGCTTTATGCGGTGTATGCCTTTCTTCTCCTTCAGGTAGTTGAGGTCGTGGATGGTAAGAAGCGAGATTATGCCGTCGCCTTTCATCCTGTATGAGAACAGCTGGTCGGTGGCATGCCAAAGGTCTATCTTTCCACGCCATCTCTTCATCTCCTCAGCCTTGTTCTCGCGCGACACGTAGTCTATGTGGTCGCCAAACTTGCCGATAAACTTTTCCGGAACAATAAAGATGAAATGGATGCCCGGCACCTTGGCGGCGGCCAGACGTGGACAAAAATTACGCGAAATCTCACCGAAACCGCACATTGCGCCTATGTGGGAGAAGTCGACAACTACATTTTTAGTCTGCATATCAATCCTGTGTCTTTACTCTGTTATTAATCCGGCTGCAAAGTTAATATAATTATGCCTATTGGCAAAACATTGCGAAAACAATTTGTTTTCCGTCTTTTATTTTGCCATTACGCCCTACTTTATTATCTTTGCAAAACATAAAAACACCAACAACATGGCAAAACATCTCACAATAGGCTACGATGCGAAAAGAGCCGTAAGAAACGGCACCGGACTTGGCAATTACTGCCGCACGCTGCTCAACGACATCGGAAACATAGACAAGGAGGATACATTCAGACTCTATGTGCCCGACCTCGGGCGCGATGATCTGCGCTCGCAGCTTGTAATGCCCGAAAACATGGAGTTTGCCCTGCCAAGTCCGCACATGCCCAAATTGCTGCGCCCGCTGTGGCGGATAAAAGGCATAGTCAGCGACCTCAGACGAGACGGGGTGGACCTGTACCACGGACTGACAGGAGAGCTGCCGTTAGGACTAAAAAAAGCAGGCGTTAAGAGCGTCGTGACCATACACGACCTCATATTCCTGAGATATCCGGAATACTACAACCCGATTGACGTGGCTATTTACAAATGGAAATTCTGCCAGACATGCCGGCAGGCTGACCGCATAGTGGCCATCAGCGAATGCACCAAGCGCGACATCATGGAGTTTGCGAACGTGGAAGAAAGCCGCATCGATGTGGTATATCAAAGCTGCGGAACAAAATTCCGCCAAAAAGCCAGCGACAGCAAAAAGGCTGAGACGAGAGAAAGATACCAGCTGCCAAACCGCTACATACTCTTTGTAGGAACAGTCGAAGAGCGCAAAAACGCATTGCTCGCAGCACAGGCACTCGCATACCTCTCTGCCGGCATCCACCTCGTGCTCGTTGGCAGACGCACTCCATACGCCAAAGACATAGAAAAATTTGCCAGCCAAAACCATCTCTCCGACCGCATACACTTCCTAAGCGGAGTCCCGACATCCGACCTATACGCCATTTACCAACAGGCGGAATGCTTTGTCTATCCGTCGCGCTACGAGGGTTTCGGCATCCCGATCATTGAGGCCATACAGAGCGGACTGCCCGTTGTGGCCTGCACAGGCAGCTGCCTTGAGGAGGCTGGCGGGCCCGACAGCATTTATGTAGACCCCGACGAGCCACAGGAAATGGCCATGGCAATAAAGAGCATCACCGACAATCCGGACGCAGCGGCACGGATGGCCGCACTGGGTCTGAAATACATACAAAAATTTGAAAATGGAAGCATAGCTAATTCTATGCTTGAAATATATAGGAAATTGAGCTGAAAAAATGAACCCGCTTACAAATGCCATCGCAAGCGGGTTCATTGGCACTTGCAAGCGGCTTCGATGGCACTTGCCCCCGCTTGCGTTTTTTCGGACAATAAAACTTGTCTTTTTGCGAAGATTAAATTACACTCGACAAATCATTCGAATTCTTCACTCTTCGTTCTTCACTCTTCGTTCTTCACTCTTCACTTCTTAAGTCTTACAGCGGTCTGGATTAGGCTCGGAATGAAAATGCACATCGAGAACCCCAACGCCATATATACGGTTCGGGTATCACCGCCGAAAAGGTCTGCAATCTTGCCGTCTGCCTGCGGAAGAATATGGTATAAAACAAACGCCACAGTGTTGTTTACCCAGTGAAAAACTATGCCCGGAACTATGCTGTCGGTCTTGGCGTACATCCAGCCAAGCAAAATGCCAATGAGCGCGGCATGGATAAATTGCGGCAAGTTACCGTGCAGGGCACCGAAAACAACAGCCGACACAAATATGGCAAGCCACTTGTTATCGAGCACCCCAAGCAATTTCCTCAGTATGGCGCCACGGAAAACCATCTCCTCGGCAACAGGCGCAAGTACGCCAATTGCCATATACCCCCACGGCGTCTGCATCATCAGCTCCATCATCTCGGCCATTTCCTCAGGCACCTCGACACCCATAGCCTCCAACATCCACTCAGACGGCAACACGCTGCCCAACGACAACAGGACAATCCACACAAGAGTCAGCCACGGACGGCGGGAGATATACGTGCGGGAGTAGGGCGACCAGCCACGCCACGCAAATAGCCATATCGTCGCAATGCCGCTCAAAGCCGTACCGACCGCCACCGACACGCCCCGTTCCATGCCAGCATAGCCGCCGGCATACATGGCCAATTGCAGAAAAACAGCCTGCAACAGCACAAAAACCACAAGATACCACACGACATCCAATGCCGTCTTCACATATACGTTTTTCAACAGTCCCATAATTTCAAAATTTCAATTTTATCTTTCTTTATTTGTTCCCTAAGCTGTTCTATATCCTCAAACATCCTTTCTCCACGTATGCGGCGGTAAAACTCCACCTCCAATTGTCTGCCGTACAAGTTGCCGTCGAAATCGAAAATGTTCACCTCTATGCTCAATTTACCACCTCCGAAAGTAGGGCGGAAGCCAATGTTCAGCATACCTGGCATCACATGGCCTCCATCGCAGTTTTTCACCCTTACGCCATAAACGCCAACTGCCGGTATCAGCCTGCCCTTGTCCTCAACCTCGATATTTGCCGTAGGAAAGCCCAATTTCCGTCCCTCCTTGCAACCGTCCACAACCACGCCTTTAATAGAGTAGGGACGGCCGAGACACTCCGCAGCCTGCTCCACATCGCCCTCGGCCAAAAGGCGGCGCACCAACGACGAGCTGACTCTCATTCCGCCCGTCTCAAGAGCCGTATTCCAGACAACGTCAATGCCAAGCTCACGGCCATATCGGGCATAATCGTCAAAAGTCTCGTGGCTGTTGTGCCCGAAACGGTTGTCGTGACCGATTATCAGTCTCTCAACTCCCAAACGCGATTTCAGAATGTTGCGCATAAAATCGTAAGCCTCCAGACGTGCCATTTCTTTTGTAAACGGCAACACCACACACTGGCCGACACCTGTATCAGCAATAAGCCCCAGCTTCTCGTCCAATGACGTGAGCAGGGTAGGGCGGTAACTGGCGTCGAGCACCATGCGCGGATGGTTGTCAAACGTTATGGCCATCGACTCCATCCCGCATTCCTTGGCAGTCTCAACAACCCGGTGCAACAGAAACTGGTGTCCTTTATGAACACCGTCGAAGAAACCTATCGTGGCAGCCGACTTGCCATTCAAAACCGTATCGTCTGAAAGTAACGTAATCTTCATATTCTATGTAAATGACTGCAAAGATAGTGCAAATGAGCGGAATATCAAAATAAAACTATTTTGTTTTGATATTCCCGAGTATTCCCGAGTGCAGTATATCTTATTCAAAGTTACTCAAAAGTTACTCAAAAACGGGATAAATAACAACTAAACCATAACTATATAACATCATTTAGACACTTTTTACAAAAAAAATTTGGATATTCCACAGAAACATGCTATCTTTGCACCCACAAAACTTATCGGTATCTGTATCGTTAAGCCGGACTTGTAGCTCAGTTGGTTAGAGCAACAGACTCATAATCTGGAGGTCCTAGGTTCAAGCCCTAGCTGGTCCACACTAATTATCAGGCACTTACAGACATTCTGTAGGTGCTTTTTCTTTTACTGGTGACCTTCAGGTGACCTTTTCAAAGCGAAACTTTATAAAAATGACCTTCTGAAATTTCATGGGATTGCAGAGAATTTTTAGGGATTTTTATCTTATAACGGACTTGATATAGGAGAATGTGATACACATTTTGTGGCAAATAACTCTTTCAACCAATGATTTTCAATCGATTTTCATGTTTAAAATGAAGAAAATCGCTCAAACATAGATGATTATCAGGGGAAAATTGTAACTTTGCGAATGGATGGAGGTAACTCTTTCCAAGACATTTGAAATAAAAGGAGCGTTATGCTACTCTTGTAAGTGCGAAGCCTGAGAAACTGAAACACAAAATCAACAAGAATTGGCATGGCAGTTCCCACGTTATAGCGTGGACTGCTTAACCATATCTGTTGATTAAGGTTTTCTCAGGGCCTGCACTTTAAGACGTGGTTATTGGCAGTGCCACGCTTCTCGTGTTTAACGATTATAAAAGTTTCTATTATGGTTGATATAAATAATTATTGCGAAATAGTAAAAGGAGAAATTGAAATCCTTCGCGAAGAGATTGAAAAATTCAATCAGCAGTATTATTCCGCAAAATTGAACGCATCAGACTTTTTAGAATGCGTAACGCCTCACTTGGATTCCATTGAACGGAAAACTGGTAGAAACTCTATTGAATATATTAATATTTCTACACAAATAGTAGACGCAATATGTAAGAAAGTTCTTGCTTTCACTAATCTAACGTCTGCGGATAGTATTGTCGATAAATTATCCCCATCAGATATGGTGAAATTTTATGCAAGTCAAAGAGAAAATCTTACAGAAGCACTTAACATCTTTCGCAGACTTGAAAATATGAATATGGATTATGCTTACCGCGTAAAAACCTTTAACAAAACGAAAGATGATATAGAAAAAAGTTGTCGTGAAAAAGGAATCGAAACAAGAACGTTAACTCAAAAAAATATTGATCATTTAAAAACAGTTGGAGCCGTGACAGGGGAAGTCACAATGGAAGCAGCGGGTTGTTTAATATCAATGGCGGTTAAAGTTGCAATTATACTAGTTATATTCCTGATATTAATGGCTATTTTTGGTGTAGAAAGATGACATACGAAGAAGAACAAATCAAGTATGCTGAAGAGCTGAAAGATGTTACTAATGCAATAAGGACACTTGAAGAACTATTCAAAGATTCCTACCAAACGAATGCAAAAATATGGGAGTATTATGTCCGATTACATCCAACGGATGCACGGCTATCATCCAGATTCGAGATTCAACACAAGATAAATATATTTAGACATTTTTTAGAGGAAGATTATCGAAAAAAAGTAACTCGGAAGAAAGAGCTAGAACGACTTTTATCTCAGACCCCATCAGAAAGGAATAAAGATAATTTGTATGATAATATAGGTAAAGCGGCAGAATACATGGTTAGCATCACACCACAACATGTATCAGGTCGTGTATATAAGGTGGAAAACGGAGATGGTTGTGGAATGTTTTGTTTGTGGTTTATCGTGATAGATGCCATTATTGTTTTTCTATGGTATATAATTAGCGGAGGAAATTGACATGGGTATAATAATCTTTTTGTTAAATTTATTGGGAATAGTATGCTATCTGATAGCAGGATTTTTTGCAATGCTTTTGGTAATACTTTTTTTTGCATCTTCGAACGAAGATTCTTCGTTTAAAGGTGGTTGTATTACTTTAATATTAGGCGTATCATTTTGTATAGGAGGAATCCTTATTCGAGAATATTCAGAATCATTAGAAAAACGAAAAGATTTTTTTGAAGTTTTGGAAAATGGGAATAAAGATAGCGTGATTGCTAAATTTTCACAATTGGATTATTCTGAGCAAAAAGATTACATAAATGAGATATTTGAGAAATTTTATAATAATACTTTTCAAGAAAAACTGAGATTTGTTCGTGATTACCAACAAACAAATTTGGATTATGTAGAAAAGAAAAAGGTTGAGTTAGAAGAAGATATCTCAAAACTATACAATAATGCCGAAAATGACAATTCTATAGATAGCTGGCGATCCTTTTCAAAAATAGTATCAGATGATATTTTTATAAATTTTGCAAGTAGGGAATTAAAAGATAAAGAATTCTCAAAATGGACAGATGACGAGAATGCATGGGCCAGAACTGTTGCATTAAACACGATATCAATGTACCGTGAATATTTATCTCATTTCCCATATGGAAAATATGAGGATAGCGCAAGAAAAATCATATTGGATTATGATTACAGCTTAAAAAAAGAAAAGCCCTATAAAGTAACCAATTATTGCGGAGAAACAACATTGCAGATTTGTAATAAATCAAGCCAATCAATAATATTCTCCTATACAGGAACTTTTGCGGAGGGGGAAAAAAACATTTCGGGAAATAATACTATATGGATAACTATTCCAAATGGCTATTATAGTATTCATGTCTACTCGCAAAATTTTCGAACACGCGGAGATTATTCAACAGAAACACTTGACGGTGGAATGAAAACTCTAGAATATTTTATACGTCAAGAATATAGGTAAATTATATTGCCGACCATAACATGATAAGAGGCTGCGCAAATCTGAAACAGCCTCTTATCATTAGTCAAAGCAAACAGTAATTAGTCCGATTTTCTTATATTGGACGTTTTTTTTGCTTTAAAAATGCCAATCCGAACACATTCAGTAGCATCAATATCAAAACTTACAATACCATCAGGAAAAACACTTTTTACATAAGGACAATAATACTTGCCCCTTGGCAGTTGATCACTATATTGTTTATTGGCACAATCTATACACATTGGAAATTGATTTTCTTCCATAAAAACATTATTTAAATTATTTATAACAAGAGCATTATGCCCAATGCTTTATAAACTAAGATAATACATTTTTTTTGATTCTGAAAAAAGTCCTCTCATTTTTTTTGAAAATTTTCCAAAGCTGATTTTATATTCAAGCGAGTAATATGTGGCTATATCAGCAATCCTACCTACTTATGAACGCTATAACATAATAGCCAATGGAGACAACTGTGTATAAAAGGCACGGCAAGAATATCCATAGCAGTGACTTTACACAACTTTTTGACAACCATATGCCATCCTTCTTTGACATCATATTAGCCATGTCATAGAAATGACGGGAGAGAATTTCTTTGGTTTCCCGTTGGTGAGTTTCAAGAAGTTGCCTCTCGTCTGCAATAATACGGTTTCTGTGCTCAGAAAGTTTGTTCCAATCAGTTGTTGAGATTTTAGCACTGATGGTAACAGCTTGAATTCTTGATGCAGATTCTGTGATTCTTTTAGCTGCAAGACTTACATTGCTTACAGCTTTCTGAAGTGTAGAAGTGGCTTCATTAAGAGAGGCTTTTGCGGTATCTATACTTTCCCTCGCTGCATCAAGTTTCTCACCAGCCTCTGTATAGGCACGAAGCTGGCAGTCAAACTTGTCGGAAGCTTGGTCTGTTTCAATGTTCTTGTCTATCGTATTCTGAAAAGAATCAATGTTCAAGTCAGAGATTTTGCTTTTTCCTATAGCCATAGTGATAATACTTTTAAATGAATATTCTTGTTATCTTCCATATCTTTGTTTCCTGCGAGGACGACACAGATGGTTTGCCATCATAGCGCAACGATATGCCCATTTTAAGTCATCGTCATCTTTGTCTCGTCCCCAACCAGAGGTTGCGCCACCGCCTCCACCACCGGACTGGGCCGCAACGGTAGTGGCTGCATCAATGTATTCTGCAAATAGAAGAATCGCTATTTTCTGCACATCCCCAATCTTGGCAAATACATTATCAGCATTGAGGGCGATATTTTTGCCTATCACATCCAGGCAACTTTGAGGTATATCAACAGGATAATGATGGAATTCGTCTGTAGAAAAGTCGAAGTGTCGCATGACGAGGCTACTATCCACAACGCCCGATGGTTTTGTTGCCGGGCGTATTTTTGTCTGATGTTCTGTCGTTCCTTGTTTTGACAAGGCTGATTTCGTATTCTGTTGATGCAGTTTCGCCCATGTCATTTCTATCTTCAAAGGCATAAGACAACGACCTTTGCCAAGTTCAGAAGACTTATATGTAGAGTTACCACGTTTAATAGAATAGCCATGGACTTTACCGTTGCTGTCAGAGTGCAGCCTCACATCATACCCCTTTTGATTGAGACATCTTACATAAAGCTGCCAATCGAAATATGGCATCTTTGCCAATACAGACAGGCAATCTTGTGTTATTTCGTCCTTGTTGCGTTGGCTCACCACTTGCGCATCTGTCCAACCTCGCTGTTGTGAAATCCTTGATGCTGCCATCATGGCTCTCTCATAGATATAATGGGCATCGTTCACGTTACCCATCATGTCAATGCGGTTCGCATCAATATGAAGGTGCATGATACCACTCTTGCTGTCATGGTGCAGGGCAACCACATATTGGCTGTTTTTGAGATTGGTTGTTGTCGCACTTTTGCGTTTTGACTTGGCTGAGAGGTCGATTGCATCAAACTCTCGGATAAAATCGTCCGCCAACTTTTGCCAATCTTCCATTTCCCAGCCTTGTGTCTCTTCTGCTGTCGGGGAAACCTCCATTCGTATCATGTTTCGTTTGAGAGGGTGGTGACGATACAATTTATCCTCGAATTTCTTCTGTAAAGCAAGCATCCTTGCCCACATTGCCGTCGGAGCAATATCATCAGGAAGTAGATTGGTCTTTACAATCTCTGCCTTGTCCTTATCCACGGAGTAACGTATGGCATTTGCCCCGTGACTTATAACTTTTGCTTTAGCTATCATATCAGTATGGTCATTTATTGGGTTATATATTTTTCTATCTCTATCATACGGTTAAGTATCACTTCCGCACTCAGTCGCCATTGTCTCATGAATATCTCACTACGGAGGATATTCTCACGCTCTGACAAAGGTCGCCCTTTGAGGAAACCAAACATTTTCTGTATGTCACCCCTGGCATCAGAAAGACTATTCAAGGCTTCCATTTCTTTGTCCGTCAACCTCCGCTTAGGATATTTCCCTTCCAGCCGTTTGCGTGCGTATGCACTTGTGGTCAGCCCACAAAGCGAGGCATATTCTTCTATCTCCTTATGAAGCTGTGATGTCAGTCTCACAATAAGACGACTCGTATATTTTGGCGTGTCCTTTTCTGTATTCTTCTTTTTCATAATTGGTAATTTTAATGTGTGTAACCCAATGCGAGCTTGCGAGCGTTCAAGAAGTCCATCGGCATACGGACAAGCGAAGCGAGTTTTGTATGACATTGGTATTTCTTGCAACACCGCTATCAAATTCACCGCACAAAACTTTTGTAGCGTTGAGGTACTGCATTGCTCATCAGATATTCGTTGAGGTCTTTGTTCCCCTCATATTCATTTGCCATATCATTACACTTTTCACCAAGAACTGTGGCGATTTGGCGTGTCCCCATTCGTCCTGCTGCATCATTGTCCAGATGGCAGAACACTTGTGAATACTCATTGAGAATAGGCAGAGCTTGTGAAATGTTTACGATGGAGTTAAGCACCACGGCATCGCATCCACCATACAAGACAAGGTAGGAGAGGTAATCCATGAACCCTTCAAACACATGACACTCCGTTTCGTGGTTTGCAATCGTGGTAATTGCTTTCGGGGCTATACATCCTTTGAAGTATGGATTGCGAAGCTCATAACCGCCAGCATCATTCTTGAACCCGATGGCAAAGTAGCTCTTTCCGTTTTTCTTGTAATGTATTTCCAAGCATTGACCTTTGGCGACTGCGGAACTGATGCCCCTTAATGAGAGATATTTCAACAGAGCGGGATGTGTCAGTTCCCTTACTTCAATATCCTTAAATGGGCAGGATTCTTGGCAAGGAACCTTTTGTGCCGGTCGTGCTGGCTGGAGAACTGAACGGTTCATCATGTGGATAACTTCTGAAACATTCTGCGTGTGGTATAGCTCCATTGCCAAATCAAGGATGTTGCCACCTTTGCTCAATCCGAAGTCATACCATACGTTTTTGTTCAAGTCAACCTTGAATGAAGCTGTATGTTCTGCATGGAGTGGCGACAAGTACCACCATTTGCTTCCTTTCTTATTTGTTGGGACAAAACCTCTACTTGCGAGGAAGTCGGAGATTTGAATATTCTTTATTTCTTGTATAGTCATATAGATAGTGATTAGTTGTTGAAATGATGAATTGTTGAGTATTATGCTGGTGAAAAGAAAAATAGTTTTCTCTTTTGCCCAGTCATATATCTTTTGTTGAGATAATGTTGAATTGTATTTATTTGATAATCATCGGATAATGCTTCGATTCCAACAATTCAACAACTCAACGAGGTGTTATATTCCCAATGAGTCCAAGAACTCTTTGGTCACTGTATAGAAACGTCCAACCCTGCTGATAGCAGATACTCTTCCAGGCTTGCAATAGTCACACTGATAGGTTGTGTATGTAAGCGCATTGTGTGCAGGAACAAGCCGCCAGACATCCTTCACAACCTTTCGTATCTGCCATTGTTCCACCTTGACACCATTCATTGTCAAAAGAGGAATCAAGTCCTGAGGGATGAACGAGACCTTATCCACGCCCTGTGTTTCCATGATGTCATGTAGAAGTTCTATCATGTCTAACTCTGTATGATTGCGGTTACACCGAATGATGCGGTCCAGAGCCTCTGTCTTAATCAGAGCTGGATTGAACCACATGCGCCCTTCCTTGAAGGTGGAGAGAGTGCGATGCTGCAAATAATAGAGAAAGGCAGGTATCTGCTCTTTAAGTTTCAACAGGAAATTAGTATCATCACTTTCAAGAGGACGGATTTTACGTACCCAATAACGGTTTTCGCCAGGGTCAATAATGACAGGGTAGAGTTCGTTGTTGGAACAGAGAACGAACTTGGCAAAGAAATTGACTTCCTGTCTGTCCTTACCCTTTGCCTCCACCTTGTAGGTCTGAGCCGTGCTGAGATTCTTCAATCGTTCTGAATCCTCCCTGCGACTCAGCAGCACCTCATCCACAACTATGAGCAGCTTGCCTGCCCAGTCAGCATTGAACTGGCTCCTGAAATCCTCATTCGTGTTAAAAGTGGCATTGTCCTGAAAGATGGCTTTAAGGAAATTCAGGAAAGTGGTCTTGCCTGTGTTACGTTCTTCTGACACCAACAGGAGAATGGGCAACTTCTGTGTAGGTTGCATATAGAGCAACTGCATATAGTCCAGTCCCAACTCATATTGTTCTTCAAAGATATGCCGCAGCAACTTCTCTATATCGGAGAAATCGCCCTCTGCCGGAACATGGTCAATGGGTTCATAGAGGTTGTAGAAGCCACTGACTTCCTTCTGATAGTCCGCATGGCTTGGCACCGTGCAAAATCCATCATACTTTGCGATGGGAGGTATGTTGTCTCTGCCGTAGTCTTGGCGGATTGTGCCAAAGCTCCACGGTATGCGGCGAGTGGTGGTCGTTCCATCAGCCAAAGGCTGCTGTACTACCTTATATATAGTAGTCCCTACTCGGATGTATTGTTCTTCCATAACGCTTCCTTGATTAAACAGTCAAACCATTGCCACACGCACCTTGAACCTTGGACTTCACAAGCGAGGTGATTTCCTTTTTTGAGTAGAGATTTCTGCCTCCAAGTTTGTGAACGATAATCGTTCCCTCCTTCTGCATACGCCACAGCGTGGTGTAGGTAATGTGGAGCCGTTCACATACTTGGTCACGTGTGAAGTATTCATCACTCTCTTCTACGGGCAGGTCGGTTTGCGATTTCTTACCGACCAACTCTTCAACCATTTCAGCGACAACCTGCTTCAGGTCGTCCTTCTGTAACATTATAAAATTTCCTTGCATAACATGTTGTTTTGAAGTTTATGCTGCGAAATTACGGTGGAACAAAAAGAAAGCACCTCGGTAAAAATCATGTCGATTTCTGCCGAGGTGCTTTTAACGTATCACGGTATGTTTTTAACTTATGCGCCACTTCTGAGGTAGGAGCAATACTTGGCGAGCAAGTTCTCCAATGGAAGGTCGCCATTTTCAAACCGCTTTGCATCTAAGGGTAGGACTCGCTCGCATACCTGTACCTTACCCTTGTAAAGAGCCTTGATATATGGAGTTCCATTTTGTTCTTCTATACGGACTTCAGAAAAGAATACCGTGATGTCTTCCGGGTCATATATGATGGAATAACTCGGTCGTTTGGCACCGGGTATATCCTCTCGCAAGATGTCCTTTTCTATCAGGTCTTGAATGTCTCGTATGGCTGTATCTTTGGAGCATTTTGCCAATGTTGCCCAAGTCTTAGAGGTTATTTTGGCCTCATAACCATCAAGGAACAAGTTCAGCATATCTGTTTGCCTCTTACTCATAGGCACGGAGGAAGCCTTCTGCCAAAAGAAACTTTTGTTCAGGATGGTGCTGACGATGTTATTTGCTTCATCAAGTGCAGCAGACAATGTACTGGCATACCACAGAATCCACTCCGTGATGTCACCGTCGCCATGCTGCGCCCTTTCCAGAATATCATAATAGTGTTTCTTGTCCTTGTTGATTTGGGAGGAGATATTATAAAAGCGGAACTCGCTCTTGTCTGCACGAGCTAGCAGCATATCTGAAAGTATGCGTGCCAATCGTCCGTTTCCATCTTCAAAAGGATGAATACTGATAAACCAGAAATGTGCGATGGCCGACCGAATAACCGAATTTACGTTTTCCTGACGGTTGAACCAGTCAAGAAATTGGGCCATTTCCGCCTCCACACGCTCGGGTGAAGGAGCGATATAATGAATTTTCTCACGCCCGAACATGCCAGAAACAATATGTTCTTCGTTTGTTCGGTACTTTCCCACCTCTATCTGTGAGCCTTCACTATAACCTGTAGGAAAGAATGCTGCTTGCCATGCGCAAAGTTTCTCTTTGGTCAGTGGTTGGTCGTAGTGGTTCACAGCATCGAGCATGACCGCCACGACAGAATCCACATAGTGGGATGGTGCCGTTTGTTTCACATTCTCAATGCCCAATTTTCGGGCTATGGACGAGCGCACCTCATCCACATTCAGGCGTATGCCCTCTATTTCTGACGAATAGACCACATCATACGTCAGGTTCTCCGCCATCGCCTTTAGTTTGCTGTCAAAGCCAAGCGAGGCAAGTCTGCCGTACAGCAACCCCTGCTTACGGTTCACCTCTTCCAAAAGTGCTGTCAGTTCGGTAACATCCCATTGGAAGGCTGTCCAATTATCTCTTTCGTGTATATACATCTTCTTAAATCTGTTTGTGCAGCATTAAGCCATGAATAACGTCGCAATATTTGCGACAAAGTTAACAATTTAATGTCGTATTGCCAAACAAAAGCAGGACAATGTCGCAAAATTTGCGATGATATACACATCAAAGCGTCTGATTGCTATGACATTTACTTACATTCCACTAATACCATATTTTTCATCCAAAGTTAAGAATATGAAAGATTACGCCCTAAACTATTCGGCTTACACTACTTTAATATATAATCTTCTCTCATTATATAGTCCGAACCATCCCAATACTTCTTTACATCACTCTCTGACATCTCATATTTATGAAGTATTAAGGACCTTACTTTATTCGGCAAATCTTTCCAACTTTTCCTTGCAAGATGCTTTCTTCCGATAGCAGTAGATGGGTCATACCACTCTTTTTCTCTTCTTTCTATTGCTTCTAGTCTAGGATCTATTGTAGTAGAACCTTTTGGTTTAAGAGCACTCAATCTTTCTGCTGCTTCAGGAGTTTTCTTCATCCTCTCATCGGAAGCATTTGCATGAGGATTTGAACTTGTATTGTCAATTTTAGTAAATTCATCTGTTAAGACCTCAAGTATCACTTTTTCTATCTCTTTCCGTTTTTCCCGTATTGCATTTTCACTATAACTGCGACCTATATCTTCAATCCGAATAGAGTGTCCATATCCACAAGATCTATGTCTATCTTGTATAATACTATCAACTATTGAATAAAACAGCATCTTTAGGGTTAATGGAGAATTTATGGAATCAGGATTCTGCCATCTTAGGAAAAAAGATAATTCGTCAGACTTATCCCACCATTCGCCATCTTCTTCTATAAGAAGTTCATCTTCATCAATTAGCCAAATACCTGTAGTTGACAAAGTGATAATAATTTTCTCACTCTCAGGTATGGTATTTCTTCTACTGGATTGGTTATGATATTTAATAGAGAATGAAAATAAATCATGCACAAAGACCTTCTTTTCCTCATCCTCATTTATTATAATTGCTATTTCTCTCATATGATATGTGTTTTAACGTACGTCTTACGCATTTCATTGTTGTGTTGACATCAATATACATCAGGAGATAATCGTGTCCGCAATCGTATGCCTAACAATTTGGCCTGTTCCTTTCCGAATTGAACCGCATTTTCAGACAGACTCAAATTATAGTCGTAGCCTTTGTCACTAATGATGGCATTATAAAGGGCTTCTGCCCAATCAAAGCCAGACTTAAATCCAAAGTTTGGAAACTTTTCCAAGATGGCAGTATGGAAAGTTCGGTAGTTGTACGTGTCATTGAGCAACTTGCAATTGGTCAATGCCGCAAAGAGGTAAGGTAGTATGGAGTCCGTATCATTTTCCGATACCCATTCTGAAAGAATCTGTCGGATTTCATGCGTGAGGACTTCTGCATGGGCAGGAACAAGCATTTCTTCAAGCAGGATATAGACTTGCTTGCGTCCTCGTCTGCCTTTGGTCTCTTGCAAGGTAGAACTGACTACATCTTTTGTCTCACCCTTATTCATGGATTTCCAAGTGCTTTTGGTATAGCCAGCCTTATCCATACTGGTAAGCAACAAAGACCTCATGATTTGCCCGCCAAAGCTTTTCTGCCAGTTTGAAGAACCATCGTCCATCATTATTTTGGAAAGCAAATCGGCTGCCTTGACAAAACCATTGTCAAATATCATCCAATAGAATGCGCTGAGCAAGAAAGGATTGTTGTGTTGCAACTTCCGTTTCGTTGTCTCTTGGCTAAATGTGGTGGCGAACAAGTCTTTCAGTTTCTCGTGGGCTTGCTGAGTGTCGTTTGCAAATTGAGCCTTGTTGTAACTTTCTGTTCCCGGACAGAGACATCCCAATATCTTGATGATGCCTTTGATGCCATCTAACGACAATGTTTCTGCCAAATAGGACATACCCTTGAAAGAGAATGTCATATCACCCTCGTAGGCTTTGGCGAAGAAATCGGTAAATTCCAGATACTCTTTCGAATGTTCATAGTGCCAACGGCGCAAACTCAACATGTTCAAGTCTTTGATAACCACCTCGTGGCTTTCGCGTCTTTTGTCCTGCAAATAAACTTTTATTCCATCCTTGAAGTATTGTGCATCTTTGGATTTCTCGAACTTGGACATGGCTTTCGCCATTTCTTCATATCCATTATCTAGTTCCAAATAACAATACAGACAACAAGCGGACACATTGCCTTCTTTAATAGCCTTGGAGAAACCGTCTATTAAATTCTCTGCTGTGCCACCTTCCTCGTCCATTGCCTCAACGAGCAGGTTCTGGAACGTGTCTGTCTCATCGTCATTCAGTTCTGTTCCATTATCGCACAACCAATTGTTCAAGACAGATTGAATCTTGCTCTTGAAGTCAGAATAGATTTCTTTATTCGCTTCAAGCCATTCCTGCATTTCCATATTATCGTCCATATAAGTATTTTAGTTATTGCCCCTTAGACACATCAGCGGTATGAAAATCACAAAGAAATCGGTATTTTTGTGGCATTTCATTCGGCCTTTTTGCGGTGCTCACTTTGTGTTTTTGGGGCGTTTCACTTGGTATTTTTGAGGCATTTCACTTAGTACTTTTGCGGTAACAATCCGTTTTATTCCCCAGATAGATTAGAAATCAACTCCATTCTATCCTCTTCACTCAGCCCCTTCAACATATCGAGCAAGGCCTTCTTATCTACAACTGTTGATGTTTCCTTGGACTTCTCGTTGAGCAAGTAATAGTTATACTCCAGCATTTTCTCCAGAGGATAGGCACCGATATAATTGGAAGTTATATCATTTCCACCACTATGCCCCATGCTATCGCTTATATATTTATAAGGTACAACGCCTGAGTTATTGAGGTTGGTGGCGAAACTATGTCTCGCCCAAGTTGGTGATGGCGTTTGTTTCAGGTCCAGCAACTTAGCCACCTTTGCCATGTGTTCACGAATATATCTATTGTAGCGTTGAATAACCCATATCTCTTGTTCGGGTGTGCTTAATTCATTCATTATGGGGAACACTCGTCTCCCCAGTTTGGGAACGTTGCCATATCTGTTCAGTATCTCCTGTATCTCTGGAGTGACAGGAAAGATAACCTCACTGGCACTCTCGTTCCGTTCACGTGTCTTGTGGCGAAGGAATCGCAACTGCTTGCCATGAGTGGCATAGTATAGTTCATCATAGGTCAGCCGTAACGTATCGGCAAGATTCTGACCATCGCCCAAATACATAAAGAGGAATAATCCGAGGTCTCGGAATATCGCATGTTTCTCCCTGCCAAGAAACAACTCGTTGCCATCTTTATCTTTTGCCTCGTCCACTTTCCAAAAGTCATATAGCCTACGCATGGTAGCCACATCAAGAAACTCATGCTTGCGACTTTGTGCCTTGTTATAGCCAGTGTCCTTGAACATTTCTTTTGTATCACCTTTCATCAGGCCATTGGCGATGCACATATTGATGATAGTCCGTAGGCTGCGAAGCGCAATAGCAATAGTCGTGGTGCTCAGCTCATTCTTCTTCATGATTTTCACCCACTTCAAGATGAAGTCACGGTTTATGTCAGCAAACGACACATCCGTTCCCATATCTTTCACGAAACGATTACGCACATCCTTGCTGCAACGAGCGGAGCCAGCCTTGCCTTCGTTGGTCTTGGATTGGATATATGAGTCCCACATCGTGATAATGGTGCTGTCATCATCTTTCTTGCCTTGGAATCTATCTTGCAACTTGTGAAGAGAGAAATTGTTTTCCGAGATAAGTTGATTGGTTATCAATTCCACCCTGTCCATTAAGTTCTTCATGTCGTTGCGTTCTGACAACTGAACACGACGACCACTTTTCTCATAGTCGCAAAGAGCAAGCCACTCTTCCATCGTGTATGCCTTACCTAAGCGCAGAAAGACTTTCTGCCCTGCATGGCACACACGCACGGCAACAGGCAGCGGTTGCGAATAATCGCCAGCCTTGCGTATATCAAGAGTCAACGAACCATACACGTTACCATTGGCAGCGGTAAACTTGGCAAGGCATTTTTCGCCTCTTGATGTGGTTTTTGCCTCCTCTTTTGTGGATTTGGTGACCTTATTCATCTTCCCATTCTCCATAATACGTTTATTTACAAGTAAAATCGTGCTCGTTTTGGTGACCTTCAGGTGACCTTTTCGCACGAAAACTGGTGCAAATATAGTGATTTTCCTGCAAACTGCAAAATTTGTTAGTCGCTGATAATCAGCGTAATTACATTTTATGTAATTACATGGAATACCCCACAAAAAGACTCATAATCTGGAGGTCCCTGGTTCAAGCCCAGGCTGGTCCACAATGAAAATCAGCGACTTACAAACAAACGTAAGCCGCTGATTTTCGTTTTGCGAAAACAATGCGAAAACAAAAGGTTTGAGTTTCACGGTTTTGCAGATAGAATATCAACAAATCTCTATGATAACCGATTTAAGTCAGTTGAAAGATAAAACACATCTGAGTAATGGCTATGTTTTTTAAACCGCAATGTTAATACAAATAATCTCTGTTTTTACCACAAAAGAATAGCGATTCTAAATACGGCCAATTAAGAGACTCTGACACTGATATAATTTCAACTCTGACACTTTGGGGATTGACTCTGACACAAAAAGATGCCTAACTCTAACACTTTTAATTCAACTCTGACACTTAGCATTGCAAAATAGCCATAATTGTATTGATATTCGCCGCAATCATTAAATAATCCTAAGCAAATGATAGAATGTGGAGAATTTGCTGTAACTTTGCACGATATTACAAGAAGTTATAACAAAATGAAGGACGAAGATAAACCTATACCGATGAATAGGATTAAGGCTGTACTGGCAGAAAAACAAGTATCTGCCAAGCAACTTTGTATTGCCGTTGGCAAAAATGAAGCAACAGTATCCCGTTGGTGTAATAATAAAATTCAACCATCAGTCAGTCAACTTCAAGAAATAGCTCGCTTCTTAGATGTCGATGTAAGAGAGTTGCTATGTCCTACAAAGTAAAATCAGTATGTTTAAGATAATATGGGATACAGAAACAGGCGGAGTCATTCTAAGTTCCAAAGTCACAAAAGAGACTTTGGGAATATCTCCACGTCCTGTTTTCTTTGAGGAACTAGACTTGCTTGAGCTTGACAGACATGGATGGACCTACCCTCACAGCGAAGAACCTGTGATGTGGGCAATTAACAAGCAATACTGGTATCGTGGTCAAATGCTCTTCGAAGCTAAAGGGGCCAATATTTACGATGCACCAACTATAGAATTTGCTCCAGGTGTAGAACCAATGACTCTATCGGCTGTTGACGTTACGGAAATGCTTCATCGTAATGCTGATAACATGTTCCTACTTGAGAGCGAGGCCATCGAGTTTATTCGTGATACTTTTACCGCTTATTCGGGGGTTAATCGTGCTCATGACAACATCAAAGCCAATCAAATGGACTTTGAAGAGCTTGCTGCTAAGGTCGAGAAGAAAACCAAACAGAAAATGGCTGTAGTAAAAGAGGATTGTGATAGCTTTGATGTCGTTCCCCTTGATGTGGCCAAAGCGGAGGGCAAACGAGTTTTGCTTACAACGAAAATTGATAGATTTATTGCTTCATTCAGCGGAGGAAAAGACTCACAGGTTGTACTTGACCTATGTACTCGTGCTATTCCACCTACCGATTTTGAGGTTATATACTCTGATACTGGCTACGAACTTCCACCTTCGCTTGAACTTTATGAGGAAGTCAAGCGATATTACGGAAAACGTTTCCCTGCTTTAAAGTTTACGACCACTCGTAACCACGAGTCGGTATTAAACTACTGGGATAAAATCGGAACGCCTTCCGATACTCATCGCTGGTGCTGCTCTGTGATGAAAACGGCTCCACTTTATCGTTATCTCAAGGTTGATGGTAATAAACAAGCACGAGTCCTTACATTTGATGGGGTTCGTGCAGAAGAGTCTACACGCCGTAGTGGATATAACCGTATAGGCAAAGGTAAGCATGTTTTTACATTTAATGCTCATCCAATCCTCAATTGGAATGTTGTTGAAATTTTCCTATATATGATGAAGCATCACTTGCCGAACAATCCTGCATATCGCATGGGATTTGCTCGTGTTGGGTGTGTTATTTGTCCATTTGGCTCAGATTGGTCTGACTATTTAGTGACTAAATTATATCCAGAATATAGAACCCCATTTTTATCAAAACTATGTTCTTGGGTCGCTGCTGCTGGAGTTAAAGATGTAAATACTTATATAAAAACTCGACGCTGGCACATTTCTGCGCTAGGTAGCCCCCAAATACAGCATCTCGATAGAGTAAAGATTAGTTCAAGTAACCATGTTACTAAACTTGCTATTAACGCTTCAGCAGATTTGTTTTTTGAGTGGCTAAAGGTTATAGGAAATTATTCAATCGCTCGTTCCAAGAAATCGTTTAAAGGCGAGATGCGGCTGGGTAAAGATATTATTCCATTCGATGGCACCACAAATAATTCAAATCTTGAGATACAATTCGCAACAGAAAATAAAAATTTTATAAATAACATTATGCGCGTAGCACACAAGGCATCGTATTGTGTGCAATGTGAAGTGTGTGAAGTAGAATGCCCAACGGGGGCACTTCATATAGTTCCAGAAGTTAAAATCGGGTCTCAATGCATTCATTGCTTAAAATGTTTGGCATTCCATGAAAAAGGTTGTATTGCGGCTGATTGTCTGCGCAAAATATCAGGAAAAATTAAAATGGACTCATCATTGTCAATTAAAGGATACAAGACCTTCGGTCTGCGTGAAGAATGGATAGACGAATACGTTTGTGACACAAAAGATTTTTGGAATAGCAGGTTATTAGGAACTGCTATGTTTGATTCATTTAAGGCATGGAGTAAAGATGCAGGTCTTCTTGATTCAAAAAACAAACCTACTCCTTTTGGATTGTTGATGAATGATATTTACAACGATAATCCAACTTTATTTTGGGAAGTAGTTTGGGTTAATCTTTCATATTCGTCATTCATTGTAAACCGATTTATTGAACATATACGACCAGGTTCGGTATATGATAAAAAAAATCTTGCGGAATCTATCACTATCTCCGAAAGTGTTTCATCATTATCGACTTTAAATAACGCCATTGGTGCATTAATTGATTTAATGAAAAACTCGCCTATAGGAGAAGATATTATGCAAGGTGAAGAATCTGGGAAAAAACGTATACGACATGCATACGAGGATTTAAGTCCAGAAGCACTTGCGTATTCTTTATATTTATTTGGAGAGAAAAATGAGCTGACGGAATTTAGAGTTAGCGACCTTTATAATCCCGATGGATATAAAAGTGTTGCAATTGAATTTGGAATATCAAAAAACTCTCTTATAAAGAATTTGCGTTTCCTTTCATCCGACTCCAATCGGGTTATTTTGGCAGAACTTAATATGGGACTTGATCACATTACACTCAAGCCAGAGTTAACCCCTATGAAAGTTCTTGAGATATTGACTAAATAATAGCTGTAATCTGCAATGGCAACAACATATAGTGACATAATCAGAAAACGTGGTGGTAAAGCTGCGTATAGTATCGAAGAGGAAAAGGAAAAACAATGGGAGTCCTTTATCCCTAACGAGCAATTCAATGCCGTACTTCGCACAGTGCTCCGTTCTGTGAGAGGAAATGACATTGATAACCATAAGTCTTTTTGGATAAATGGTACCTACGGCACAGGTAAAAGTCATGCTGTTGCCGTAATAAAACATTTGCTCTGCGACCCAATAAATAAGATACAAAAGTGGGTTGACTATGAATATCAAGACGACAAATTTAAGCAGTATCGCGATTCGATTTATAGTTTACGTGACAAAAAACGCCTTCTGCCAGTTAACATCGAAGGATTGCGAGATATGTCGCACGCTTCAGACCTGCCGCTTGTTCTTCAAACGGCAGTGGTTAAGTCTCTTAAAGATGTGAATATAGAATTTGCAGTAGATACTGACTTTGATGCCTTAATAAAACATATTAACGACAATCCTGTAATATGGGATGATTGGATTGTACGATTTAGTGAGTTATCGTCAATAGCCCCCAACAGAGAAATACTGACCAAAAAACTTTTGGCTAAAGATATGGCTACTTACCAGAAGGCCAAGACCGTTTCACGAAAAGCCAACACATTCATTCTGATGGATCACGATAACATCGGGGAATGGTTAATTGAGGTTCAGGAAAAACTTCGTGAGACCAGTGACTATAAGGGATTACTTATCATCTGGGATGAGTTTACCGATGTGATGGATGACTCCATAGGTATTTCAGTACTTAAAGCCTTGCAGACGATTGCCCATAAATTCGCAAATGAGGAAAATGACAGTTTTCTGTTTCTCATATCCCATCCATCAGCTTTTAATAAACTCGGAGTAGAAGAAACTAAGCAGACGGACGGACGCTATCACCGCATGAAGTACAACATGGCTCCCGTTTCTGCTTTCAAGATAATGTCGCGCAAGTTCGAAATTACCGATCCTGTGCGTCACGAGTCCATGCGTAATTATTTCTACACAGTAAACAATCATCTTCTTGACCTTTATACTCAAACCTCCAATGATCCTGCCGAGACTCGTAAAGATCTTCAGGAGCTATTCCCCCTTCATCCTGCAACTGCAAATTTGGCAACCCATTATGCTACCGTTGTTGGATCTTCAAGTCGTAGCGTGTTTGAGTTTATCGGCCAAAATGACCAAATGGCGAATTTTTTGGCTGACGAACAGGCTTTTGCCAACCGCCTTACTGTTACTGCTGATTATCTTTGGGATTTCGTGTTGAAAGTTTTTCAAGATGATGTACAAAACTATGGTGCAGTCACAGAACGTTTCAATAATTATCGCCAACATGTAGAGAACCATGGTGAAGCTGCATACGCAATATTCAAAGGCATATTGTTGCTCAATGCGTTCAACAATATGTCTGGAGAGAACAATAATGATTTAGTCACTCCTACAGAAGACAATATCATTCATCTATTCACCGGCACCCAGTATGAATCCGAATTGAAGGAAGTACTTAAATGGTTTAATGAAGATGGAATTATCCAACGAACCCCAGGTGGTGTCTACTCTGTGCAGTTCTCTGCTCTGCCTTCACAAGAAATAGAAGAAATAAAGGAGAGTCTTCGCAACGATTCGAAACAATATCGCTTCATGTCGAGCGTACTTAACTTTGGAGATACGGCTAAGTCTTACTTCGAGAAAAAGTATGTTCAGAAGATGATACGTCCATATTGTTACGGATTCTTTTCTGAGGCAAGTAATGATTCGATCCTTAAAGACCAAATTAAACGAGGCAAGAAAGACGCAAATCCGAGCGACTTGTTTATGGCGTTACTTTTTGGTAAAAATCAAATAGAGGTAGCTCATCTTCGTGAGCTTGCAATGGAAACTTCTTCTGCAAGCAACGAAGATAAAGACTTGCGCGATATTGTGTTCATAGTCTTTGATTGTCCATTTGGAAATAAAGAATATGATCGTTTCATTGAATATATGGCTAACTACTCTGTGGCTCAATCTCATGGTTTCCTTGACCAAGTAAATGTTCATCGAGACCATGCTGCTGAAATGATAAAAGAGTGGCTGCAATCTGCCCAACGTAACAATGCTCAGGTATTTGTTAATGGACAGACTTTAGCCATAGCTGTAAAGCACCTTACCTCACAGATGAACAATATAATAGCTCCGCTTATCTTTGGGAAGGGACCAGACGCTATTGAGATTTTGCGACAAAAAGCACCAAACCCATTTTGGAAGGTACAAGTATCAAAAGAAATGGCCCGCGCATTTATGTTTGCCACTACTAAGGTTGAAATTGCGTCATTGGCTAATCCTAAGAACAATCTGCAATATCTCATACAAGAGTGTCTGAATGAAAATCTGGAATGGCGTGATGATGTAAATCCAGAACACCCGTTCAAGGCAGTATTTGATTTCATCCAAAACCGCATTAAGTATGCTGATAAATCAACACTGTTTAATTTCATAGAGAAGTTTGATGATTTGCGTAAGCCTCCATACGGACTCTCTGCAAATTTCGCTTCTATTGCCATGGTAACATTCGCATTACGTGGTTGGGCCAACAAAATTTTCGACACTGTAGGTAAACCCATTGACCAAAACAGCTTGGTGGATGCTGTAGGTGAGCTATTTAGTGTTTGGGATAAGGGCAAGACTTCTAATAAACTTAGCTTCAAGTTCCAAACGCCTGAAGAGGGTAAGTTGTGTAAGACACTTGTCAAAACCCTGAAACTTGACAAGCTTAAAGGATATAATGATGTATCAAGTCTTACAGATGCACGCTTTGCCATAACGCGAGTCCTTCTTGAAGAAAAAGGATATCCAATGTGGTCTCTTAAATATATGGATGCAAACTTTGTTTCCTCGCATCCTGCTATTACTCTAAATGACGAGTTACGCAAGCTGTTTGATAACATCGTAGACATATGTAACGAACGCGACAAAAAGAATCCCGCCCTCGTAAAGGAAACATTAGAGTTGCTTGAGAAATATCGGGCTGATATCCCTGATATATTTGCAAAGCCAGGAAGTTTTGCAAATGGTTTCAATAATTTCTTGCTTTCACAACAAGATATTGAACTTAAGCTATTTGAGATAGAATCTGCATATGACTATATAAAGAAACATCTCGAATCTACTATTGGCTACTGGACAGAAGAGGAAGTAGCTAGAGCCCTTATGAGTTGGCGTATAGCTCTCAACAAAGAGATTGAGGAACAACGCCGTATCGAGGAGGAAGAAGAGCGGAAGCACCAAGAGGATGAACGCCGTAAGCAAGAGGCAGAAGAACGTGCAAGACTGGAGCAAGAAGCCAAGGAAGCTAAAGACAAGGCTAAGCAGGAACTAAAAGGAAAGCCAGAAATTGTGGCAAAGAAGAAAGTTTCTGCTAGGGAATTTATAGATGGCATTAATTCCCCCGAAGAACTTCGTTCAATTCTTGACAAGGTTATTGATCTCGGCTATGAGTTTGTAATAGATGAAATTTTGAACTCTGCTCCATTAAACAAATAAGTTATGCATCGGTCATTTACTTCTCTTGACGAACTCTTTGCCTATATAAAAGAGGATAAAGAATGGACGGGGGCAAATGCTGCCCAACACAACCGATACCCTATTCGGTACGTGCTGTTTGATAATTTCGCTGACTTCAACGAATTTATCATAAACAGACCTGTCGGGATATACAAACATTCGATTGAGACAATGCTTGATAAAGATTATCCCGACACGTTCCCTTCGTATACTGAATTGTCGGGAGAAATACGTGCGTTCATTAAGAAAATTCCGATTAACGATTTTATCATATATCCTTTCTCGGAAATGGCTCGTTTTTATGATAATGAGGTTAACACAGAATTCACTTCAATGGTAAAAACGATTGCAAGTTCTCAGGCCCCAGAAGATGCCCAAGCTGAAAATGTGCGAATATACATACCAATCGTTGGCATGGAAGGGAAAATGGGTAAATTTATCAAAGACAACAATACCTTTGTTTGGGAATATAAATCAAGCTGCGATAAAGGAACATATTCTCTTATTATTACAAATGGTAGCACTTATGGAGTAGAAGGACTCGAAAATCAATATACAGTAGCACATAATTTGCTGGAGTGGCTTAAATTATGGGAAAAGGGAAGCAATGTAAAACAGACCATCATATGTAGTTCACCCAATATTTACGCCAACGCGCACCATGCTCAACCAGATAATGCGTTCAACTATTGCGAATGTAACAATGCCTATGAATTCCTAACGATCGGACTCGGTATAGATTTTGGATTAACCGAAAATCCTTCAGATGAAGATATGGCGTATTGGGAAGAGCTGGCAAGTATGATAGATATACGGTATTTCAACTTTGAAGAATTTGTAAAAGAACGCCTTGATACATTCACATTGAATGATGGCATTGATTTTATCAAATCTTGGTTTGATTGCAAATCAGAATTTGACCGCTGGCTGCTAACGTTATATTTCCATAAAATTTCAAAGGGAAGTGGCTATGTTAGCCGCGCTATCGCAGTATGCACGAAACTTAGCAAGTCAGAGTTGTTTTCGATTATTGCTACTCTCATATTTGATGATACAAACAAGGAGTGTTCTATTTCAGAGAGACGCAAAGCTATGTATCTTGCGAAAGAACATGGTGTAAGTATTACTGATTTTGCACGCACAAAACTTAAAGCGAAATTAAGTGCCATTGCGGCTTCTCCAGAACATGGAGGATACTATATGGCCGTCAGACTACTAACATCATTAACAGATGAAGAACGTCAGTTGGCAATTGAATGGGTAGGTCAAGGAAAGGTAAAACCAGATGAAATCAAGGAGGCATTCCCTTCACTTTACAACTATATGCAGCCACTCGGACTTAATTGTCTAAGCGGCAATACCTCTTGGATTTCTGATTATATAAATTTCTACCGTCTATCCAAACTGGCTAATTATCCCCACGAAAAGATAGGAAAATTTATATCCGAAAAAAATGGCAGTTCATCTTCATTTCAAATATGGCGAGATGAATTTAAGACTGTTAAAACGATACTACATAATCGTAAGGATATAGATGTCATATATTGGATTGATGGACTTGGAATTGATTGGATTCCGTTTATACGCAGTGTAGTGGGACGCTATTCTAAGGAACACATATATTTGAATGAAATATATATTGCTTCAGCTGTATTACCAACGACAACATCAACCAATAAAGTCAATTTGTTATCTTTGCTTGAAGAAGGAACGGAACTCCCGAAATCTGGTGATTTAGATACATTTGCTCATAAGACGAAAAGTTATCCACAGTATTTGGTTGACGAAATGGAAATACTTGAAACATCTATAACCAAACTATTGGATGATTACAATGGTAAGAAAATCGCTATTGTTTCTGACCATGGACTAACTTATCTGTCGCAACTAAGCGACGGAATGAAATTAGCGGGTGTAAAGTCTGACCATGAAGGGAGGTTAGCCCTAATGAAGGATAAACTTGGCTCTGACAATTGTTATCTTATACTTGAAGACGGAAAGACTTTATGCTCACTTACTCATCGGTCGCTCACTGATAAAGTAGACCGTGGACATGGTGCACATGGAGGCTGTACTCCAGAAGAAGTACTTGTTCCAATTATCATAATCTCTTCTCAGAAAAACTCTAACAAATATTCCGTCCAACTTGTAAAAGATGAAGTGAACGCTACTAATCCTACGATTCAATTTGAAATTAAAGGATTAGCCTCAATAGATGTTCCTACCATTGAATATAATGGTACCATCTATAATCTTATCAACACAGGTGGTAGTGTGTACGAAAGTGAACGACTTTACCTCGTAGACACCGCCACTAAAATTACTCTTCGAATCAACGGAGAACAGTTTGACAATTATAATATTAAGGTTTCAACTGGCCTATCTGAGGCCGATGATCTCTTTGATTTCTAATATCTATTCTCATGCAGACAGAAATTTCCAACAAAATTCGTGAGCAATTTGCTGCGATGGCGATATATAAAGACCCAATGGCAACCAACTCGTTGTTTGCAGGACGAAACCTTCCATCGTTTGTGAAAGACTTCCTTCTCAAACGCTACATTAACCCTGATGGATCGATTGACCGTATGAAGTTAACTTCATTCCTTGACATGGTAATTCCAAAGGAAAGTACAGAGGTTAAGGATAGGCTTGATGCAGGACAGGAGGTAATGCTGCTTTGCCGTTTTGTTGTTTATATAGACCTTGTAAAAGGGTTACGTCGTTTTGGTATTCCAGATCTTGGCATCAAGACTAATGAAGGTGTTATACCAGAATATGTTTATGCCAAACATCCTGGCGAATTGGTTGACGGTGAAAAATGGGGGATTATTAAACTTTCTGTTCTTCCTGACGAAGATGGAAAGAAAAACCATGTAGAGATGGTTGATTATAAACCCTTCAAGCCTTATAAATCGGTCGATGTGGAATATTTACGCACTGCTCGTCAAGCATTCTCAACAAAAGAATGGATTGACTTACTTCTTTCTGCCATGGAGTATGATGCGGATGGATTTGAATCTCTGACACAAAAAATCGAATTTATATCCCGATTACTTATATTCGTTGAACCCCGTCTCAATGTCGTTGAACTCGCACCCAAAGGAACAGGAAAGTCGTTTGTTTTCGGTAATCTTTCCAAATATGGATGGTTAGTCAGTGGAGGAAAAGTTACTCGTGCTAAACTTTTTTATGATAAAGCACGTCAGCAGAATGGCATCATGAAGAATCATGATTTCACGGCTTTTGACGAAATACAAACCATCATTTTTCAAGAACCTGCAGAGATACAAGCAGCCCTTAAGTCTTATCTTGAATCTGGTAAAACCACCATTGATAATAACGAGTTCTCGTCAGAATGTGGTTTGATGTTAATGGGAAACATTCCTCTTGACTCAAATAAACGCCCATTAAGTTATCGCTATTTCGACTCTCTCCCACAATCATTCCGTGAGTCCGCACTACTTGATCGCTTCCACTGCTTCATTGAAGGGTGGTATCTGCCTCGTATTAACGAAGGAATTATTTATAGTGGTTGGACTATCAATGTGGAATACTTTTCCGAGATTCTCCATGCTATGCGTACTCAAAGTATTTACGGACTTGTTTTTGACCAAATTGTTGGAAAAGACAAGAACGCAGACACTCGTGATTCAAAGGCTGTAAAGAAAATAGCTATCGGTTACATGAAATTGCTCTTTCCTCATTGGACAAGTATGCAGACTGTAGATCTTGAAGAATTTGATCAATACTGTTTGCAACCAGCTATTCATCGCAGAGGAATTATCAAAGAACAATGTCACTATATTGACCCGGAATTTAAAACAGTCATGCCTCATTTTTGGATTAAAAAGGAAGGTGATGTTTCTCATATTTCCTCAAATGGAATAGGAGCAGAAGAAAATCAATTGTTCTAATAACGTACAATCAGTATTATGGAGAATTTAGATAAATTGGTAATAGAACTGTGTAAATTGCCCAATGAAACAGGTTGGGTAGAATTTAAGCACAACAATTGTGACCCCAAAATGATAGGTGAGGATATAAGTGCATTGGCAAATAGTGCAGTCATTGCGGATAGAAGTCATGCCTATATGATATGGGGAATAGATGATAGTACCCATGAAATCATAGGTACAAATGTTAGGCTAAAACAAGAAAAGAAAGGTAATCAAGAAATAGAAAATTGGTTACGATACATGCTTTCTAAAAATGCAGATTTTGAAATCCAATCCATAGATATTGACGGAAAGCACATAGAAATGCTTATCATATCCAAGGCCGCTGGAGTTCCTGTTACCTTTGAGAAGGTAGATTATGTTCGTGTCGGTAGTTACACAAAGAAAATCATAGAGTTTCCTACATTGCAAGCGCAGTTGTGGGACAAGTTACGTCATGAGCAATTTGAGGAAATATTTGCCATGACAAATTTGCAAATCAATGATGTTACAAAGTATTTGAACTGCGACACATATTTTGATATCACTACTGTCCCGTTAAAGTGGACTAATCAGTCTTTAAAATAATTGAATTACAGTCTTTTATGAGCAATTTTGAGAGTCAACGGTTTTGAATTTGTACCTTTGCAGCCAAATTTAACAGGCTACAATGAACCAAGGTCAATACGTTTTCTCTCAACTGGTCAGTCATTTGGACAGAAACCACTTCAACTATCTTGCTCGCAAGTATGATGGGAACAGGTACGTGAAGCACTTCTCGTGTTGGAACCAACTGCTTGCAATGATGTTTGGACAACTCTCAAATCGTGAAAGTCTGAGAGACGTTGTGGTAGCCTTGGAAGCACACCATTCCAAGTGTAAGTTTCTTGGCATAGGAAGCAAACCGATTGCCAAAACCACATTGGCATCTGCAAATCAGAATCGTGACTACAGGATCTTCGAGGATTTCGCCTTCTACATGATGAAGGAAGCTTGTGAGAAACGGGCAACCAATCTCTTGGATATTCCTGGAAAGAAATATGCATTTGATTCTACGACCATTCCCCTATGTCTCTCTACATTCCCATGGGCAAGATTCAGAAGGAAGAAAGGCGGTGTCAAAGCCCATGTCTTATATGACATTGAGGCTCAGGTTCCAGCCTTCTACACAGTGACCACTGCATCAAAGCACGATTCAACAGCAATGTCTTCAATCACCTATGAGCCAAATGCTTACTACATATTCGACAGGGCTTATGACTCATTCAAAGAACTCTACAGAATACATCTGACGGATTCTTTCTATGTGGTCAGAGCCAAGACTAACTTGAAGTATAAGACAGTCAAATGGAAGAGACGCATGCCAAAGAACGTACTTACTGATGCCGAGGTGAAACTAACAGGCTATTTGTCAGAGAAGAAGTATCCGGAGTCATTCAGACTTATAAGATACTATGATGAGGAAGAAGAACGTGAATTCACTTTTCTCACCAATGCCAAGCAGCTTACCGCTCTTGAAGTCGCAGAACTTTACAAGAAAAGATGGTTGGTCGAACTGCTCTTCAAATGGCTAAAACAGCATCTCAAGATTAAGAAGTTTTGGGGCACTACGGAGAATGCCGTTCGCATCCAGATTGCGGTTGCCATCATAACCTATTGTCTTGTGGCTATTGTCCATCACAATATGAAATTGGAACGCTCGACCTATGAAGTCTTGCAAATCCTCAGCATATCACTTACGGACAAAACTCACCTAACTGACCTGTTCGATAAGACTAAATTCAACGATGTCAAAGAACTCGATTGTCCCCTCTTTCCAGGGCTATTTGATTAATATTTAACTCGTCCCAATTTTAACGGGACACTAATGTTTTGATATATTAAATTTGCCCATACCAACAAGTATAGACGGATTTAAGCACTATTTGTTGGAAGAAGGCATTATTGTAAAGCAAGACAATGGACTTTTTGCAATAACCAATCTTGGAGCAATTCTTTTTGCGCGTAAACTATCTGATTTCCCACGCCTGGGAAGAAAGGCTATCAGAATTGTACAATATGAAGGAAATAACAGATTAACCATTTTGAAAGAAGACGCAGCAAGCGAAGGGTATGCCATTAGCTTTGAAAATGCAGCAAAACTTGTAAACAATCTCCTTCCTGCTAAAGAAGATATTAATTCTGTTCGCAGAAAATCCATTAGCAAGTTTCCGCTTCCTGCTATTAGGGAAGCCATAGCAAACTCTCTTATTCATCAAGACTTCTTTCTTACAGGTACAGGTCCCGTAGTGGAGATATTTGATAATAGGGTGGAAGTGACCAATCCTGGAACTCCTCTTGTCGATATTATGAGAATTATAGACAATCCCCCCAAATCCCGAAATGAGAAACTCGCTTCTTTAATGAGAAGGTTAAATATGTGCGAAGAATTAGGTCGTGGATGGGATAGAATGGTTATTAGTTGCGAATTACAGCAACTTCCTGCGCCACGTATTCAGATATATCAGGAATCAACAAAAGTCTCGCTGTTCTCACAACTTGATTTTACCAATATTCCCGTAGAGGATAAGTTATGGTCTACATATCTTCATGCTTGTGTCAAATTTACAGAAGGTGAAGCCCTAACAAATACTTCTCTTAGAGAAAGATTTGGTGTGTCTGAAACATCATCAGGAAGTGTATCTCGCCTAATCAAGGAAGCTGTCAATAAGAAATTGATAAGGCCAGTAGATCCTAATACAGCACCAAGGTACATGAAGTACATTCCTGTTTGGGCTTAATTTAACTTGCTGGCAACTTGCTGTAGAAGTATAGAATAAATGTAAACTATTGAATTTCAAGGAGGTTTGTTGAATGTTTAACTTGCTGGCAACTTGCTGATAAATATAATAACTACCAGCTGCAAGCTATAATAGGGACGAAGAACCGTCCCTATTTGCTATATATGGCACAATACAACCAGTCCCAATCCTACAGTGTAAACGAACAAGAATATCACCAAGACTTTCATCCAAAAATCAGAATACCAAACGCCTTCATTGCGTCTGAGGATTTTGCGCATATTGGATTCATGCTCGGCAATAAGTTTTGCTTGTTCGGTACGGTGATTTGCCAATATCGAAATCCAACTTTCTACAGAATGGTCTATAAGTTGCCTAAGCTTTGTAAGTTGCTCTGGGGTAATTGTTGTCTTGAATTTCGTGTCTCGTTCAGCTTTCACAATTGCATTACAGATGCCACTGACTATATTGTCGCAACTACCAGCTGCCGCTTTGAGCGCACCTTCAATGCGGCATTCGGCAGCGATGGCCTTCTCCAAATCTTTATTGAACTTTATCAACGTTTCTTTTGCCTCTCTTATTTCTATGAGAAGTTTATCAAATTCTTGTTTTTCTGACTCAATTTGTTGGTTCATTTCGACGTTCTCCAACATGTCATTGACATTTATAGGCGAAGTGCCCCTTGATTTTCCTATACCCATGTTCTTGATATTATAAAAGTGATTTATCTATGAAGTACTCTCCTGCGCTTGCACATGCTGTTTGCCATTCTTGCGCAACGGCGTGCCCATTCAAGTTCATCTTCGTCCTTGTCTCTTCCCCAGCCTCCAGTGTCAGAACCGCCACCACCACTTGAAACAGCTATACTGGTAGCAGCATCCAAATACCCTGCAAAGAGTAAAAGAGCCGTGTACTGTATCTCTTCAATCTTTGCTAACGGATGAGCTTCATCCAAAGAACACTCCTGCCTGATGATATTGTCAGCGGCTTCGGGAATCTCCACATGGTAACTGTGATATTCGTCTGTCGCAATATCGTAATGCTTTATAACAGGCAGTGAAATAGGAGTCAAATCTGCTGTCCGTGTTTGTTGAGGAATAGATTTTGTTGGCTCAGACTTCCGTTCCTGAAGATGCAGTTTTGCCCAAGTAGCTTCTATCTTTGATGGAGTCAGATTTCTCCCGATACCCAACACGGATGATTTATAATTTGAGTTACCCCGTTTGACTGAATAACCATAAACTTTTCCCTTATCATTTTCTTGTATGTGTACTTTGTAACCCCGTTTTGTCAGTTCCATTTCATATTGTCGCCAACTGAATTTGTCCATCATACGAAGTATCTCCATACAACAGTTTGAGATCTCCTGCCTGTGCCGTATGCCGATTTCTTTGGACTGTACCCAGCCACGTCTTTCGTTGATGATATTCGCAGCCATGACAGCTCTCTCGCCAATCTTATGGCTATCGTTGATTTTTCCATTCATATCCACACGGTTGGCATCAATGTGCAGGTGGAGAATGCCACTTTTGGAATCACGATGCAGAGCGGCTATGTATTGCGAACCTTTGAGATTGGTCTGCTTTGAGGAATCCCGTTTGGTCTTTTGGGAAAGGTCTATGGAATCGAATACCCTGATGAACTCATCTGCCAAACGTACCCAGTCGGCCATCGTCCAGTCTCGGCTCTCTTTCTCGGATGGGGAAATTTCAATTCTTATCACGTTTCTGCCAAGAGGTCTGCCCTTGTTGATTTTCTCGGCAAACATCTTCTGCACGAGCATCATCCGTCCGTACATCGCTTCCGGTGAAATATCATCGGGCAACAGGTTGGCTTTGACTACATCCGCTCTGTCTTTATTGACGGAATATCTTATGGCATTTGCGCCATGCGGTATGGTACTGGCTTTTGCTATCATAACGGGTAAGGAAGTTTATTCGGTAAGATAATTCTCTATCTGGCTCCAGCGGTTGATTAGTTGCGTGGCTGCTCTCATCCATTGTTCCACAAACCGGGTATCACTGAAATACATTGCACGTTTATCCGCTTGAATGGATTTCACGGCTGACGCAATACGGATAAGGTCACCTCTCGCATCCGTCAGGCTGCACAAGGCTTCTACTTCACGCTCGGTCAGCCGCTGACGAGGATGTTGCCCCAAAGCTGTGCGACGCACATAGTTACTCATGGATAAACCGCATGTCTTGGCAAGTTCTTTCGCTTTGGCATATTCCTGTTCCGTTACTCTGGCTTCAAGCCGTAGGGTGCGTCTGATAACTTTCTTGTCGTTTTCTTCATCAACTTCGTTGTCGGTATTCTTTTTCTTCTTCATGCTCTGTTGTGTTATGGATGAAACTTCTATCTAAAAAGGGATAGCATGGTGGGAGCTTGCGACTGCCGGAATATGCCTATGTAGTACGGATGAGTGTAACGAATTTGTGCGACATAGGAACTTCTTGCAAGACCCCACACGAAAACATAGGCTCCACCGCCATATCCAATATGGTTATGTATGACTATCCATTGAAACATCCTCGATGGAATCTTCCTCTGCCGCAGACTGTGAAGAAACAGAAATAAGGGAAGAAGGAATTTCTCCATTATCTGATATAACAGGCATTTTGCCTGCGAAGGAAAAATCTGAATCGGAAACGCACCCCTCATTCATTGCTTCTGTTTGCCTGCAATCATCCTCTCCTTCTTCTTGCCGGTCTTTTATTCGGACATAAAAAGGGTTGTCTATGCGGTTGCCATCCTGCATCCATGCTGATATACATTTTAGTGTGTGAACGCTTGTCCGATTGTTCTGCGTGGATGCGACAATTTCCAACTGGTTCATCTTGTCAAGCACACGGGAAATAGTCTTCTTGTCATACCCCGATTTGCTGGACAAATCCACTTCCGAAAGAACGGCTTGTCCTACTCGCAATGTCGTAGAGAAGCCTTTCGTGGTATAGTCTGTTTCTTTCAGCACCGCAGCCTCAATAAGTTGGTGCAAAATCTTCATGCGGTCAATGCCGTACTTGCTTCCTGCCAGATATGCAAGTTGCTCTGACGAAAGCACGATACAATAATTCAAGTTTGTTTTCATCGTCTGTCTGTTTGAAGATGGTTTATAATTGGTGCAGCCAAAAGAAAAAGTCAGCGGTGCATACCGTAACCTCTCTCCGGCATATAATACTCCTTGTCGTATGCGATGTGGTCAAGCACGTTTTGCAGTCTGTCAAGTTGTTGGCTGTCCAACACACGGATGGCGGCAATGGTAATGTTCTGTGACGCGATACGCCGGTGTTCACAATTCCGTTCCGACATACTTCCGTCCCCGTCGGCATAGACGCTCCGCAGATAGTCGTTCACAGCTTCGGTCTGTGCCTTGCTTGGATATGCCGCAGGGTAACGGTCTTGAATATACTCCACCATGTGGCTGACCGCATTTGCCAGCAGCGGGTCACGCTCTTGTAGCTGTCTGATAAGTTCCTCTTTTCTCATGTTGTTGGTTTATATTGTCCCGTGTCCCAAGCGTTTCTTATAATTTTCTATTTTGCTCACTTTATGTTTTTATTCTTTTTTCGAGGGCAAAAGGGACAAGGGGACATAGGACACAGTTTTTCTTTTCCCTTATTTTGAAATTAGAATGGCAAATCCTGTTCACTTGGCAGTGCTGTACCAGAATCTTCACTTGGAGCGTCCACCCTTACCCATGGGTATTTCGTCCGTCCCGTCTTATCGCAGTAGGCTGGATGCAGCCCTTTGACCTTCTCCTGTTCACTCCGTTTCCAATTGGGAAACATGGACATCAGGCGGTTGATGTATTGCGAAGTGTATTTGGACGGATTTCGTCTGACCAAATCATTGGGCAGTTCCTCTATAATCTGCCGGGCACAAACCATATTGAGTGAGGTCATTGTGGAATTTGGCTCTGAGTATGCCCCTTTCTGATAAACCAACCGTGTAGGAATCATCCAACTTGCATACTGGATGGGAACCTCACGCTCCAGATACATTTCAATATCTTCCATAATTGGGTCAACAAGAATGTTGGAATGTTGCATCTGCACCTCGTTGGCCTCATTCTCCATGTCCGGTGACAAATAGAGTTTCATACCTTGCTTATAATATGTATATGCCTCTGCCCAAAGTTGAGGAACGGAACACTGCAAATCATCCAACCAATCTGACACATGACCATTGCCTTTGACTGGGATAATCCACCATCGGCGGTTTCCATTGTCTCCTTGCAGGAAGTTCATTTCATTAGTAGTCGCAGCAAAGACATTGTGTCGCATGAACTCCACCACCTTATGCCCATAAGCCGGACGCATATAATCACTGCAACGGCTTAGAAAAGCCTTGGCAGCTTCCGCATCATTCGCACGTTTCAAACCGTTCAACTCGCTGATCTCAATAATCCAGCCATTGGTTATGGTTTCCACTTTCTCCTTGTCACCGCTGGCAAAAGAGAATGAATCGTTGAACCATCTTCCACTGATGGCCTTGAAGAAAGTGCTTTTACCGATACCTTGTGGTCCTGGCAGAGTCAGTACATTGTCGAACTTACAACCGGGATTAAATACTCTGGCCACTGCCGCCACAAACCACAATTTTGTCTGTTCCCTGACAAGTGGAGTGTCCTCTGCTCCGAGATAATCTATAATGGTCGTGGCTATGCGAGGCTGACCGTCCCATGTCTCTTTGGTGATGAACTCCTGCACAGGATTGAAGCTCCGTTCAGAAGAAGTGGTCTTCAGTATCTCAAACACCTTATTCTGCGTCAGACGTATTCTGTATGTCCTTTCCAGATAGTCCTGTATCTTTCCTGCTGATTCTTCATCAATTTTGTTACCATTGACATTGCGGAACAAAGGGCAGAAACACACATCGTCCTGACAGAAGGTATCGTACCTTATCTGACTAAGATTCTCATCCAGTGTGAAAATAAGCCGGAGATTGCTGATGGAACGAACCGGATTCCCGTAACTGTCTGTTGCCAGATTCTTTTTCCAATTATCATCCATACCGCTATTCTTTGATATGGATGCCACCTGCTTCCTTTGCCAAAGACAGTGCGAGGTCTGCATCCACTACGATTTTTCGTCCTATCTGTGTGATAGCCTTATCTATGATACCGCTTTTCTTAATGCGGTTTGCCGTGGGTACACTGCATCCGAACACACGGGCGATTCCCTCTATGCCATAGTAGTTGCCTTTGGATGCCACTTGGGGAGTAACCGTTTCTGTGTTTTCCACGCTCTTGGTGATGAGAAAGCAAAGTTCTTCGCCCGTCATCATGGCGATAGGCTTTTGGAGTAATTGGTTGAGATTGAGTTTTTCTTCCATACCTTTACTTGTTTGGTGATTAAATACTTTAAGCCTCGGTTCAACTCTGTGAAACCGATTTCGCAAGCAAAGGTAGTGTGTGAAACTCTGTGTATTGGTCGGTTTATTTATACCTTAATTTTGCCGACCGAATTACAACAGATGTTTGCAGTAAAAACGGATAGCTGGATTCCCCAACTACCCGTTATTGGCAAAATAGTCCGTCCATCGGTCAATCATTCGTTTAGCCTTGGTATAACTGTTTCCTCTTTGGGGTGAGTTCAAAGTAAGTTCCTTGATTTCCCCGTATCGCTTCTGTGGTATATCGTGCCCATAATGCCGTTGAGAGAACTGTTCTATGGCACGGTGGAATGTCATGTATCTTGTGGACGCTTTTATCTTGCCGGACTTTACCAATGATTTCAACAGATAGGCAAGACTTATATCCTCTGTATTCTCTTCAAGAAACAAAAGGATACCCTGCTTGATACGTTCCTTGTCGCCCAAAAGAATATCATCCAATGATTGTATCACCTTTCTATTGCCTCGCCTGCCTTTTACTTTTCGTAGGGCAAACATCACTTCTTTCCAGATTTCCGGGGTACACCTCTCAACGGTGTTTTCCCAATCCGCTTTGGTTTCTGTACCTATCTCTACACTTCTATTGACAAGCAGGGTAACACATGATTTTACCAAAAGCATATCGCCATGATTAACCTCTTCGCTGTTCAGCAAACGATTAAGCAACTTTGTCATACGGGATAGACCATGGTCAAACACTACAAAATGATACATGCAATAAGCCAAGTCCTCTCTCTTTTCCATTACACGGTCATACAGGTTAGTCATGAACCCGCCAATGAACACCGCATAAGAAAGGAAAATAATTTGAGAGATATAGGTCAGGAACTGATAAACCATTTTTCTTTCCAGTTTGCTCAACAGATAACATCCCTTGCTGTTTCTCATGAGCTTATCTAATTGTTCGGACAAATAGGATTTCAACTCCTGCGGCAGACGATTCCATATTTCAATAGGTGTTTCAGAATGAACCATCAGCAGCCCTGACTTTGGAGAAGTGAGCAGTTCTACCATGCCTGTTTTCACATTAATGCCTATCCACAAATACTTGTTGGTGATACATTTGGCGATGGTCTCGGTATATTGGCCAGCCCACTGTTGATTTTCGACCACTGATACACCTTTTCCGTTTACAAAATCAGAAAGCCAATTGTACATAATCAAAGTTTCTGGTGGTGTACAGTCACGCATCATCTGATACATATCTATCAGAACAGACATATCGCCTTTAGCCACAGCATCGATGCGCTTACAAAAGTCAGCATACACTTCTTCGTTAGCTGATTTCCATGTACGGATAGCCATATCAGCCGCATCTTTCCTCATGGAATAGGATTTTATCTTTTCTATGAAATTTATCATCAGCATTACGGATTAAGGTTGTCTGAATAATTTGAGCAGTTCTTCTGTGGACATGCTTGCCAGCTTCGCCAACAAAGCATCTCTCTCAGAAGTGTTCTTCAAGTTTAGCAACTTTGAATTGTTTTGCATTTGTATATCGAGAGGATAATGTTCAATGTAGATTTGAGTGATGGCATGGTCGGAAGAAGCGTGTCCCATGCTCTCCGAAATATAATCCATATCCACTCCGGCATTATGTAAGTTGGTGGCAAATGAGTGTCGGCACCATGTCCCGGACGGACAGACGGACTTGTCCCAATTCAATGCCTCATGACAAATCTTGATGACACGGTCTTTCACGTTTGAGTTTTCCTGCACGGTGTATTTGCGGCGCAACTCTTCCGTTTCCGCTCCCTTTAATATGTCGGGGAACACCAAACCGTTCCGAGTCGGAGGTGCGGCTATCTCATCCAATATATATTGTAAGGGAGGGATGATAGGAACTATCACCTCGGAACCATCGGGACATCTTCGGGAAGTCTTCTTGCGGTTGAAACGGAAAGCCTTGCCCTCTGTCTGGTAATAATAACTATTGTACGTCAGCCGTCCGGCATCTGCCATGTTGAAACCATTGCACAGATATTGTGCAAGGAACAGCCCTAATGAATAATGGGCACGTTGCACATAGTCTTCCGTCCAATGTTCAGGGTATTGCTTTGAAACAAAAAGATTATAGAGTTCCGTCATCTGATTTACGTTCAGGAAACTCTGCTTGCGCTTCGCACTCTTGGGTATACTCACAAGTCCCTTCTCTTTTTTATTAGAAAAGGGATAAGGAACATCTTTGAGGTAGCCTTCATGCACACACCTGTTCCATACGGCACGACAACAACGCAAATAAATGCCAGCGGTAGTGTCGCTGATTTTCCCGATAATCGCACCATTTTCATCTTTTACCCCATTGTGCATTCCGTCCTTCCATTTCTGAAGTTCTGCCGCACTGATACAAAATCCTTTAATGGCATTTTCTCCAAGAATCTTTATGAATGATTTGAGAGAACACTCGTAGCTCTCAGCTGTGGTAAAGCGTACACCTCCGTCTTCTGTTCGGAGATCATGGATGACTTGCTCCCAAATGCCAATGAAAGATTGTGGGTTGGTTGTTGCATCTTCGGCATTAAGTGTAGCATCTGCACCATCAATGATACGTTGCCGCACCATTTCGTAGGTGAGGATGCCACCCTTGTTCAAGTTCATCAAAATGTCTTTGTACTTGGGAATAAACGTGTCCTTCCATTCATTCTGCAACTTGTAGTTCTCGCTCCTACATTTTACAGCACTACAAATGTCCGAAAACTCTTTTGCAGTATAAGACCCACCAACGGGATAATAAAAAGCTCTACGATCTAATGTGAAACGTACAGATAAAGGGTACTCACTTGATTTCCTTCTGTTGGTTCGAATATCAAGGGCAAGTGATACAGTACAACCACGCTCCTTGAAAAGGGGCAAAGACTTGGTTAATTTTTCCATTGCATTCAATAGTTTATGTTCAACATAACCTCTGAATACAGCCGCTTTGCAATGTGAGGCGTACATATACAAAACGCTGCATATAACCACAGAATCCTTATCCTTTGACGGATAAAAGCATTGTCGTTATATGCAGCGGTGCAATCTCGCTGTCTCTTGTCGCTGACTGGTAACCGGGCTTCTGCTAATCGGTCTCAACCCCTAGAGCAACTCTCGCGTATCGTTTGAAATAGAGTACCCTCCGACTAATACTCCCTCTACGCTTCGATTCATCGGAATGGGATAACCCTCCCACGAAGGTTAGGCAAACTCACTTTTCCTTTTTGGGGAAAGAACACCTTTTGGTCATGGCTCACCTTACATAATGATGCAAAGTTAATGAATTATCTTCGTTTTCGTGCAATAATAAGATGAAAACCAAGTCTCATAGACACTATTTAACTTTCATGCTCATATAAAACGCCATTATCATACTCTATTCGTGTGTTTTCTCCATCATTTCTGCGAAAACAATGCGAAAACAAATGGTTTCAGTTAGGGGTATTTGGTGAGTTTCATAGGATATAGCGAAATTTACAACCAATTGATATTCAATAAATATTGGCGAATTGAGCTATCACAAAATATCAATTTGCCGTTCTCATAATCTGGAGGTCATAGGTTCAAGCCCTATCTGGTCCACTTTCAAAATCAAGCACTTACGAACATCCCGTAAGTGCTTTTCCTTTTACTGGTGACCTTTAGGTGACTTTTTTAAAGCCAAACTCCATAAAAGTGACCTTCTGAAATTTCATGGGATTGCAGAGAATTTTTAGGGATTTTTATGGGATTTCGTTGCTAATCTCGGAAAACGCAATGCACATTTCCTATCGAAAATAAAACTTTCCACTAAGTATGTTTGCAAAGCATTGAGAACGAAGAATAGGCCCACAGATAGGCTGATATAGAAATAAACCACTATAAAATTGATGAATTGGAGTTTTATTTCGAGTATTTCTTCCTGTTTTTCAGTGAAATTTTATAATTTTGTATTTGGATTGGGGAAACCTATTTTCAAGACATATTGCTCAATAGCTTCACAATCACCACCGCAAGTAAAAGAGCATATCATCAATATTGGGACTGCACCCATACGGGCGCAGACATCCCATATTTGATGATGGTTTGTGGTGAACCGTGAAGCGTATGGCGATTGTCTGCGCTTTTTTGATTACTAATGAATATATAATATGAAAAGAGTTTTATTGGGAGTTTTGCTTGCTACATTATTTGTATCATGCAGCAAATCACTGGAAGAAAAGGCAAACGCCTTGATTGAAGAGGATATAAAGAAAGTTTTATATCATCCAGAAACATACGACCCGGCTGAAACGCGAGTTGATAGTGCATACGCTCCTTTTGATGACCCTGTGTTTTATGAAAAGACTGTCCAGTTGTGCAAGTTAGGAATGTCTATTGATGAATGTGATAGAAAAATGAAAAACGCAAAATCTTCAATGTCTATTTGGAGTGGACCGTACCAATCGGCTTTTGGCAAGAATGAATATCAGGAAGCAAAAGACAAATATGACGAGAATGAACGAAACAAGAAAAATGCGGAGATAAAAGTCCAAAAACTTGCTAATGAATTGAAAACCATGCTTGACAAAGAGCAGCAATTTATTGGTTTTAAGGCTCGGCATCGTTATCGTGCTAATAACAATGCAGGACAAACTGTTTTCGGAGAGATGGAGTATTTGTTTGACAAAGATTTGAGTAAAATTGTCATATCGTACGATATGGATAGTGAAGAATACAAAGCTGTGCAACTTCTTTATAGACAAATGCTTGGTGAAGATATACATATAGGCAATGAAGACTTTGATGATAGCGATTTGTGATATAACGACCGAAATAAAATGTTATAATAAAAGTCAGATTATGAAAAGGATGCTATTTTTACTTTTATTGTGTATGACGTCATTCGCGTCAATAAATGCACAGACTTCCACTTCCAATACGAAAACAACAGTTGCTTCACCTGACAGCAACATAAATTTTCGACTGTACCAGACGAATAATCGTTGGACATTCTTGAAATTGGACACGCGAACAGGAGTGATAGTACATGTTCAATATAGTACAGATGGTGATGCTATGCAATATGAATTGAATAATACACCTTTAGCAGAAGGTGAAGATGCAAAACCTGGCCGCTTCTTTCTTTATCCAACAGAAAACACTTTTAATTTTATCCTTCTTGACCAAATAGATGGTAGGGTCTGGCAAGTTCAATGGAATATAGACAAGGATAATCGTGGCATTTGGCGGATACATTAGAATAAAGCATGGCGCAGCTTAAGCAAAAACCTTATTTGACATACGCACTTGACGCAGATGGTAAATTGATACACGTTGATAGTGTATCAACAGGTTTGGCATGCAATTGTTATTGTCCACATTGTAAAAGTGAATTAGTTGCCAAGAATGGAGGAAACCGCAAGGTTCATCACTTTGCGCATGCTAATGGAAGTGATTGTTTAGGAGCAATAGAGTCTGCTCTTCATAAAATGGCAAAAGATATTTTGCAAGAGCATAAACTCATCATGTTACCTCCTGTGCAACAAAATGGGATGGAATCACAAAAGAAGTTTGAAAAAGTAGAAGTCGAAGTATTTGATAGAGAATTGTCCTTGAGACCCGATTGCACAGGACATACAGAGAACGGTCACTTTATATGGGTTGAATTCAAGCGTACACACGAAGTAGATGTAAAAAAAGCAGGAAAGATTATTTCAGCTAAAATTGATTGTGTGGAAATTGACTTAAATTCATGTGAACTAGACCCGATAAAAGTAAAAACTTTTATTGAAAGTAGCAGCGAAGGGAGAAAATGGATTTACAACCATGAGACCCCACAAACGTATCAGGTTAATGATAAGAATAACTACGCTCAATATCATGACCTTGATTTTGATTATGATTTTGAACAAAGAATTCTACGTCATATTGCTATTGATGACCAAAATACAATTGTAAATTTATACAATCTTGACGAAATAGATACTAACAAGCATTCTTACTTTTGCATAGCCTGTGGTAAAGAAGTTTTTATAAATGTTGACAATTATAGGAATTACTCGTTTGTACATTTGGTAGAAGATACGCCATGTGAAGATGACTTTTATCTGCATGAAGCCGCAAAGAAAGTATTATGTAAAAATTTCAATGCTCAGCAAAAATTTAATGTACATATCCCCCAACAGCACTTATGCGATAAAGGATGCCAATGTTCACTTTTTAGTGAAAGCAATTGTTCCGTTGAAATTCCAATACCTTATGACTTGAAAACACATGGGTATGATTCTTGTGAGATTGAATATAAATTTCCCAATAAACAGTTTTCTTATGATGCCGTTTTTAAACGAGGTGATGATTTGAAAACAGCAATAGTAATCATCATTGATGCTGGTTCATGTCACATAGAACCTGAAAATCTTAAGAATAGGGCTATAGAAGTTTCTGTAAGGTCTGAAAATGATATTTTCAAATTATACGAAAGAACTTTATGTGGAGAAAATATTAGATTTTATAATTTCGGCAATGGAAGTGCGAAGACTACATCTTGGAAGGAAATAAATCGTCAAATTTTGAAATTTACGTTGTTCTCCAGCGGTAAATATCATTTAGGTGCAGAGAGTTGTATGGCTACAAAGAAAAGAAGTGCTATATATGAAATGATTATATCCAATGGTTACGAAAATCACAAAGCAACTAAACAGTACGCAATATTGCATTGTTACAACCTGAAAAAAGCGTTGTGTCTTTGTGAAATTTGCTATTATTTAAGGTCTGTGGACAGTTTCTTTAACTCAGAAAATATATGCATTAGATATAAGACAAAGGGAACTCCAAGAAACCCTCTTGAAACAATGCCTATCAAATGTCCACATTTTAGCTTGGACAAGAGTCTTGAAACTACATTGGTAAAAGAATGCCATTGCTTGGAGTTTACTGAAAAAGATTTTACTACGTGAGTTCGGGATAAGAAAGTTCTTATAAAAGTTGGTAATCTCGCAAATATGTTGTATCTTTATAGTGCTAAAATACAAGACATTACAACACGTATAAGCGATGATTACCGAAGACAAAGTTATAGATATTTTCTGTATTATGGATGAGTTTTGCAAGAATTTTGCATCCGAGTGTGAGAAAAACCTCCTTTTGGAAGACAAGGAGCATCGTCACCGCAACCGTAAGGGACAGTTAAGCCATAGTGAGATAATGACAATACTTGTCTGTTATCACTTCGGCTCTTTCGCCAATTTCAAGCACTACTACCTCTTTTATATACGTCAACACCTGTCCGGCTATTTTCCCGATGCCGTTTCGTACAACCGCTTTGTTGAACTCATGCCCCGTGTGTTTTTCCACATGATGCTCTTCATGAAGATTCAAGGCTTTGGCAAATGCAGCGGCATCAGTTTTGTGGATTCCACGATGATACCCGTATGCCACAACCTGCGCCGCTATGCCAACAAGGTCTTCAAGGGCATAGCAACCGACGGTAAGGGGACGATGGGATGGTGTCACGGCTTCAAGCTGCACCTTCTGTGCAATGACAGCGGAGAAATCATAACATTCTGTCTTACAGGCGCAAACGTTGACGACAGGGACAAACGGGTGTGGACGGTCTTCGCCAAGGAACTTTACGGAAAGGTCTTCGCAGACAGGGGATATATCAAGCAGACCCTGTTTGAGGACCTCTTTGACAGGGGCATACATCTTGTGCATGGATTGAGGGCTAACATGAAGAACAGGCTCATGTCCATGTGGGACAAGATCATGCTTCGCAAGAGGTGCATCATTGAATGTATCAACGACCTTCTCAAAAACAAGGCGAACATCGTACATTCGAGGCATCGTTCCATACACAATTTCATCATGAACATCTGTGCAGCACTTACGGCGTATTCCTTTTTCGAGAACAAGCCGGAGGCCCTGCCTGTACATGTGGAAAAATCAAACCAACTCACACTCTTTTGAACAAAACTTATCCCGAACTCGCGTAATTAATGTCTAACTAAACTGTTTTAGCTTATGAAACACATTTTTCGTTTCGCTGCTGTAACCATGCTTACAGCATTATCAAGCTCCACAGCCCTTGCCGGCAACTGGGTTGTTCCGGCACCTAAAGGACAAGCCCTCACCGTCGGTGATACGGTCTACGTATACAACGTCGGTGCGAAGGCATGGATCAACAGGGGCGAGTCTTGGGGCACACAGGCCGTTGTAAATGCAAACACCGGCATGAAGTATGTGGTAAAGACCGAAATGGAGGAGAACACTGGCGCTACCCCCCTTACCGGAGGCCGCTATTACCTCTACGGAGAAGAGACCGGCAAAAGCAACCACTATCTGAAGCGTATCTCTGACGCCAAGACTGGCGAAGACAACAAGACCGCTTTCGTTGACGGCCCTAACAACAGCGGCAACCCGCTGCAGTGGCAGATCGCAGACCTCGGCGGCAATGTCTACTCTATCCAGCGTCCGGCTGTATTTGAGGACGGCGAAAGCACAGACGGCAGCCTTACCTGGGAATTTGTCGATGGCGAATACCTCGGAGTAAACTACACCCACGACCGTCTCTGGGACGGCAAGACATGGCAGGAAGCCGGCTACGAAGAGCAGCCACAGACATTCGCCCTCTGGTTCGATGTACCAATGGGCGACATGGCAAAATGGCTTTTCGTCTCTCAAGCTAACTATGCTGCTTACGCTCAGAAGTTCGCTTTGAAGAGCGCACTTGAGGATGCAGAGAAACAGGGTGTCACAGACTTGTCGGCAGAAGAGGCTGTATTCAACAATCCTGATGCCACTTCAGAGGATATTGAGGCTGCAATCAAGTCTCTTAATGAGAAGATTGGCGCATTGGTAAGCCCGGAAAATCCTATAGACATGACATCAAGCATTGTCAACCCAGGCATTGATGATGGCGTTAACGGATGGACCTCTACAACAAAGGCTCAGAACAATGCTACAGCTACCAACATTACAAATGATAAAAACCGCAACCCAGAAGGTGCTTTCACAGGAAACTTCTATGAGAACTGGAACCCGAAGCCTTTCACAGGCAAGATGTACCAGACCGTGAAGAACCTTCCAAATGGCGTTTACAAATGCTCTTTGGCTGCTTTCATCGATACTTTTGACGACACGAATGCTGAGACCCTTAACCAGTATGTCTTCTTCAACGATACAAAGCTTCCTCTTACAACAGGTAACGCTAAGATGTACAGCACGGTCATCGATGTTACCAACAACACCATAGAGCTTGGTCTCGCTCAAGAGACAGCCGTCTCACAGTGGATGGGTCTCGACAACGCAAGCATCATCTACTACGGCCAAGGTCTTGAGTCTTATAAATATGTGACAACAAGTCTGCAGTCTGTCCTCGATGAGCTCGACGCAGAGGGAGCCACATACGGCACTGCATACGCACAGGCTCTGAAAGACCTCATCGCACAGGCAGAGAAAGCGACAACTAAGGAAGAGGCACTCGCTATCTATGCACAGGCACAGGCTGCTATAAATGCTCTCAATGACAACGTTGCCGCATACAAGGCTCTTGCCAAACTATACGACAAGTTCGAAGAGTGGATTTACACAGAAAACTTAGCAAGCGCTGAGGAGTATCAGCCACAAGTAGAGGAAATGCTTGGAAACAGAGATGTAACTACAGAAGAAATCTTAGCATTCATTGCTGAGGTAGAGGCTGCTGTTGACCAGGAGCGTAAGAATCAGGCTGAGCCTGGTGAGGATGTTACCGACAAACTTATCAAGAACCCTGCATTTACAACAGCTGCTGACCCAGACGCAGAAGAGGGCGCTAATCAGGACTTCACCGGCTGGACCATCGAAGGTTCAAAGCCTGGTGCCGGCGGTACTACCGATCTCCGTCTCTGCGAGGTTTATCAGGGCGACTTCGAGATTTATCAGGATCTTAAAGGAATCCAGAAGGGTGCTTATCAGCTCGAGATACAGGCCTTCATGCGTCCAGGCTCTGCCGAGACCGCATACTCTAACTGGGAGGCTGGCAACAAGGAAGTTCCCGCATACGTATATGCCGGTGACAACAAGGCAACTGTTAAGAGCATCTGCGACTTTATGATTGAGGGCAGCGAAGCTCCTACAGCTTCTGACTCTTGGAGCAATGTTGGCGGTACATACTGGATACCAAACACCATGAAGACCGCTTACGAGGCTATGGCAATGGCTCCAGAAAACTACAACAACGTTATTACTTCTCTTTGCATCGACGGTAACATGCGCATAGGTATCGGTGCCAACGATCCTAACGCTACAGGCAACCGCTGGCTGTTGTTCCGCGACTTCAAGCTCACATACTTGGGTAACGATCCTAGCGTGATTGCTCCTGTTATTCAGGAACTCATGGCTTTGGCAAACGCTACCGCCGAAGGCAAGATGGCAAGCACAGAGATGACAGCTCTCACAGAGGCTCTTGCAGCTGCTCAGGCTGCTGTTAAGGATGAAGACGGCGATGCTATGATGAATGCTTACCGCAAACTCGCAGAGGCTAACGAGAAGGCTAAGGTCAGCGTAGCTGCTTACGAGGAGCTTTACGCAGCACTTGAGAACCTCATGAACGAGCTTGGCAATCCAGAGGCTAATCCTAGTATA
>OGLR01000105.1_pt1 | contig 47846 bp, 40 predicted proteins | sample 1572931 | NCBI WGS metagenome assembly OGLR01 (sample SAMEA2581997, study PRJEB24529) | metagenome | biome: Human gut stool | place: China | collected 2011 | reverse complement strand
GCCTTAAGATTAATAATCTTATTCAGAACGCATATATAAGCGTTTGGCAACGCAAGAGGTAGCATGAGCGCATTCATAAGGATGCGTTTGAAAATTTACTTACAATTCTATGTTGTCAATTCTCAGCGTGAGCCTGCCTGCCGGTACTTGTACCTCAACAGTGTCGCCGGGTTTCTTATTGAGCAGAGCCTGTGCGATAGGCGACTTTATCGACAACTTGCCCTCTCTGAGATTTGACTCTGAAGGGCTTGTCAGTGTGTAGGTCATTTGTTTGCCGTTGCCCATGTTTGTGATTGTTACTTTGCTCAACAAGCCAACACTGTCACTATGCAGCCTGCTCTTGTCTACAACTCTCGCAAATTCCAATACTCTTTGCTTGTAGCGTATGCGTCCGAGCAGCCTTCCCTGCTCACGCTTTGCCGCATGGTATTCGAAGTTCTCACTGAGGTCTCCCTTGTCGCGTGCCTCTGCTATAGCGTCTCTCACTCTTGGCAGCTCAACGTTTTCCAGCTGATGCAGTTCGGCTACGAGCTTGTCGTAGCCTTCTTGTGACATATATTCCATTATCGTTTTCCCTTTATTGGTGCAAAGATACACATTTACAGGCTTTCCGCCATAGTTTCGCATGTTATATTTTGAGTATGGCGAAAAAATAAAGGCCACACTTGGAAGTGTAGCCTTTATATTGTGGGTAAGTTTTTGTTTACCATCTTGGGTCACCAACGCCCAGTTTGCTCACATCCTCATTTCCAACAGTGAAGTCGCCATTTGCGGCATCCTTGTATTGCGGGTCGAGTTCCTTGCCTGACTCGTCGGCAAACATGTTCGTCTTACCCTCAACATCTGCCTTGTTCAGCTTAGAGCAGTTGAAGTATACGTTGTTCTGGAATGTCGGAACAGCGGTCTTCGACTGGTTGCTCCATACGGCACCGGTATTGGTTACCAAATTGTTTGTCCAGTTGATGACATTGCCAACGTAACGGACATAGAGCAGTCGCTTGCCGCCATTGGCGCAGCCGTCTATAGTACATTTGTCGACTGTTATCACAGGTGTGCCGCCAAGAGCGGAAGACGCATCGTCCATACGGATGAAATCACGGCTGGCACAGCTGTTATACATTGTACAGCCGATGAAGCTAAGTTCGTCGATACGTCCCTTGCGGCAGTCAAACATGTCGCCGCCGTCACAGATGATGCCGTGGATAAGTGTGTTGCGGAACTCAAGCTTATTCACTGTTGAGGCAACATTGAGATAATATACTCCCTTTCCGAAGTTGCATACCTCGCAGTTCTGTATGCTAAGCAACGGATATGTGACATCTGCGGTCTTGAAGTTGAATGCCTGGTCGGTGGTAGAGTTGTCTGCACCGTCAAGCACTATCTGGTTGAGCTCAAGAGAAGCGCCGTCAAGAATCTCAAAGCGTCCTTTCACAACAGGAACATTTGTGGGATAGATGCCCTTTATCACGATGTTCTTGCTTACCTTGGCAGACCCGGCCTTGCCCTCTTCATCAGCATCAGCAATGAAATGAGTGCCGCCATAGAGTGCGAATACCTGTCCGGCCTCAGCCGTCTCAATCATAGAGCGCAAGTCATCACCGGCATGGACGAGTGTTGCGCCGTTAAGGTCGGCAATGGTTGTTATGGTCTTTGAGCCACGCTGTTTCTCGCCGTTGTAAAGGCGTATTGTATAGGTTGTCTCAGGAGTGAGTCCGTCAACGACAACCTTTCCTGCTGCAACATCTGCTGCCGTTACAGCTTGTTCCTTCACCATTACGCCGTCAACATAAACTCTTACAGATGTCGCAGCCTCGCCCTCTGGCCATGTCATAATAACACTGCGGTCGGCAATGTCGCTTTCTGATGGAGTGTTGAATATCTGCTGTGCCGATGTTCTGAAGAACACCGTACTCCATTTAGAATTGCGGTTTTCGTCATTGTTGTTGACAGTCATCACACGTGCAGAGTATTTTGTGTCGTATACAAGCCCTGTAATCTTAAGTTTCACAGCCTCTATGTCTGTAAACGTGTTGCTTGCAGTTCCCTCAAATGCCAGACTGTCATCAGCAAACAGCTCAACGGTATATGTCACGTTATCATGTGACTTCGTCCACTCCAGGGTGATACTGTTCTCAGTGGCACTCTTGGCCTCAAGACCGATAGGGGCGAAGTCGCGGTCAAGCACAATGCCTGTCAATTCGTCCATCGCGTCGCCGCAGGATGTCAGGGCGAGCGAGCCCAGCCCAAACATCATTGTATATAATGCTATTTTCTTCATATTATTCACGTTTCTTTTGTTTTATATTACAACTGTCCGAGATTGCCGTCGTTGTTGAGCATGTTGTTGCTCTTGTCAACGAATGTTTGCCATATAGGCCATAGGTAGTTAAGGCTTGGCTGTTTTACATAAAGACCGTTGATATAGTCGTCGGTGATGATGTTGACACCATCCTTGCTTGATACGAACCAGTCCTTGGCTGCATATCCCTCTTCTTTCAGGTTAGAGCCTTGGTCGTCGGTATCGCCATGGTTCAATCCGTAAATCTGGATTGTCTCACCGTCTTCGACCAGCTTCCAGTAAATCTTCACAGGCAGGTCTGCGTATGCGCCCTGACGGTTGGCAAGGTCTGTGAGCTTCTGTTTAGCCTCTGCCATCTTCTCGTCGATGATTCCCCAGCGTACAAGGTCTGCCTTGCGCAAAGCCTCACCTGCAAACTCAAATGCGCGTTGCTCTACAATACCTTTCAGGAACGCATCCTTGCTTGCTGTGTATTTTGCCTGAAGAGCAGACACTTTTGCGGCAGGAAGTGCACGGTCGAGTACAGGCTTCATATATGGCCATGCGGCTGTAGGACCGTCGAGATAGTTGATTGCCTCAGCTGCCATAAGATACACGTCGGCAAGGCGCATATACTGCCAGTTGATACCGTCGTCATTGGTGGATGTGACTATACGCTTCATCCACTCATAGCGCAGCTTGCCGAAGCACCACTTGTTGATGGCGCGCAACTGCTGGTGTGACTTGCCCTCTACGAGATCTTTGCTCCAGTCGTAAGGCACACATGTGATGTCGCGGCGCACGTCATCCACGTCATAGTCATAATATAAATAGGGTAGAGGTCCGTTCACACCGCCCTGTGCCTGCTTGGTGTATTGGTCACTGGCGTTGTGTTTTACACCCCATGTATAGAGCACGCGTCCACGGCCGTCAGAGAACGGTATCTCCCACAGTGACTCATCGCCGGCATTCACGTTGTCCTCACACAGTTTCACGAAATTAGCCTTAAACTCTCCCAAGTTGTTGCATCCCTGGTTGATAATGTCAAGACACTCATCCTTTACAATCTGCATCATCTTGTCCTGAGACAGCTCAGGGTCATTGGAACGGCGGAAGCCGTCGCCACGCAGTGCATAACCGCAGGCATAGAGTGCTATACGCGCGCGGAGTCCCTTCACAAATGCCTTGCTCACACGCTCGGTCGATTTTGTGATAGCATTTTCCTTTGGCCAATAGCAGTAATCCTCAGCCTCTTTCAGATCAGCAAGGAGCTGCTTGTAAATCTCATCCTTGTTGGCACGTGCTTTGTACATATTACCGGAGTTGTTTGGCTCGAAGCGTGCGGGCACGTCACCCCATGCCTTCACGAGATCATTATATACGACGGCACGCAGTGTGAGAGCCTCGCCTAAAAGATGCGCCATATCCTTGTTCTGCTCTATGTTTCCGTGCTTGCGGATGCCCTCTATGGCGAGATTGGCACGCTCGATGCCCTCATAGAATTTGGCGTATGCGTTATTGTCGGTATTCATCTGTCCGTTGGCAGGCAAGGTGGAATAGTTCCAGAGACTTTGCTTGTCGCTTGACTGGTCCTTGAGTGAGGGATACGTTCCGCTACCGGTTTCGAGGTCTGTGTTCAAGCCATAAAAAGGCAGGAAGCGTCCGCGGTAGGAGTTTGTCTCGCCGAATGAGATATGTATTGACATCACCTCGGCTTCGGCAAGAGAATATGTCGAGAAGACTGATGACTCGTCCAAGGTTGAAATCGTTGGCGCATCCATGTCGCATGAGCTTACCACAGCGGCAAGCGACATTGCCATAACCGATGATTTTATATATTTGTTCATAATATGCGTTGTTTATATTATTTAGAAGTTCAAATTCAAGCCCACTACGAATGAGCGGCTGCGTGGATAACCAGAGTAGTCAACACATGGGGTAAGGGCTGTGTTGCGGATACAGTCAGACTCTGGGTCTACTCCGCTGTAATTGGTAATTGTAAATACGTTGTAAGCAGTTACGTAGAAGCGGAGGCTGTTGATGCCCGCTTTCTTTGTAATGTTGGCTGGCAGAGTGTAGCCAAGTGAGAGAGTGTTAAGGCGCAGGAACGACGCATTCTCGATAGCCCAGTCTGTAAGCACCATCTTGCTCATGTATGGTGACCACATTGTGGTATTTTTGTTCATCTCTGCAAGTCTTGCAGGGTCGTTACATAGTGTACCGTCCTCGTTGAGGTTTGTCCAACGCTTGCCGTCAGCCATGTCGGTAATCATGTTGCGGTACTGATACTTGCCGGTAGATGTGAACTCAATCTTGTTGGCATTGTAGATCTCGTTGCCTACGCTGAAGTTGAACTGTGCAGAGAGGTCGAAGCCGTAAGCGCGTGCATTGATGCCGAAACCGCCTGTGAAGTCAGGATTAACATCACCGATAATGACGTTGTCCTCCTCACCTATGGTGCCGTTGCGTGTTCCGTCTTCGCCAGGCTGGTCAACAAGTTTCAGCGAACCTGGACGAACGGTGCCAATTACAGGAGTTGCATCGGCAACACCTTCTTTAAGAATCCACTTCTTTGTAACGTTGTCGTATCTCTCGAAGTCGCTAACCTCGTAGCGGCCTGCACACTGATAACCACGGATTTGTCCTACAGGCTGACCTACAGCAAGCCAGTAGTCCTGTCCAATCTCGGTAGATGCCCAGCGGCTGTTCCATCCGAAGTCTTCCATTGCTCCGAGATCCTTGATTTTGTTCTTGTTGAAACCAATGTTTGCATTAACGTCAATGCCCCATTCTTTCTTGTTTACGGCATGCCATGTAAGTGTTGCCTCAATACCCTTGTTCTCGGTCTCGCCCATGTTGCGGTATTGTGAGTCGTAGCCTGTTCCGCCTACAGGGAATGCAATGAGCAGGTCCTTGGTAGTGTTGAGATAAGCCTCGACATTACCGCTCAGTATGCCACCGAAGAAGGTAAAGTCGACACCGACATTGCGTGTGATGGTTGTTTCCCACTTCAAGTCTGGATTAGCCATGTTCTTGGAAGGAGCCCAGAAAGTATCGAAACCATTCACCCACTGTGTTGCAGGACCAGTAAGAGCCATATACTCCTGACTCAACTGACCTGTAGGTATATTATTGTTACCAGCAGTACCATAAGAGAAACGGAGTTTCAAGTCATCAAGCCACTTCTTCGTTCCCTTCATAAATGGCTCTGAAGAGATACGCCATGCAACGGCAGCTGATGGGAAGTAGCCCCAGCGGTTGTCCTTGTTGAACTTAGACGATGCATCGGCACGGAAAGTAACGCTAAGCAAGTACTTGTCCATAAAGTTATAGTTAGCGCGAGTGAAGAAAGACAACAGCTTATCGTCTGCACTATAGAAATCATTCACTTTAACAGGTTTGCCCTGACCAGCTAACTTCCAAGCAGTGCTTGAGTCGAAGTCTGTCGGGAAGCCGTGAATCTCGTCAGAGTGAGTCCTTTTCTTTGTGATGACATACTCATGACCTACCATCCAGTTCAAACTGTGCTTGTCAGTTTTGAGAAGCTTCTTGAAATCGTAGCTGATAGTGTTTGTGTTGCGGAAGCGATGACGGTTTGTATCATCAAAGGTGATACTTGGCATATCAGGATAATCAGAATAGTTTCTTACCGGATATGATGTCAGACCGAAGAACTTCTTATCGTATTGTTTGAAGTCGTCATAGCCGAATTCTGTTTTCAGGCGGAGGTCGTCGATGACTTCCCAGCCGAAAGAACCTGCCATGTTGAGAGTCTTCTTCTCACGACGCTTGTCGTTGTCGCGCTGTGCCTCGACTGGGTTGTAGAGGTTTCCGAGGTCATCGTCATCGGCACCAGCAGAAGAGTCGAGGTTAGCAAGAGGTATTGGAGTGTAAATCACCGAATACTTCAGACGACGGTCGGTATCGTAGGCACCTGTGGCATCCTGTGCACCGCCACCATTTACGTCTGTGTCAGAATAGCGTACTTGGAAGTCGAGTGTAGTACGCTTTGTTGGCTTGGTATTAAGTTTCAGGCTGAAGTTGTCACGCTTGTACGAAGAACCAATCTGTATGGCCTTGTCGTTCATGTGGGCATAGCTGAAAGCATACTTTATCTGATCGGTACCGCCGGTGATATTCACATTGTGGTTGAATGTATGCCCTGTGCGGCCGTAAACAATGTCCTGCCAGTCGTTGCCACCTATATTCTTATAGAGATCCATATCCTGGTATTCGCCGAAATACTGAGTATAAGAGCTGAGGTCGTTCTCATTCTTCAGCAGAGCCAGCTCGTACTGCCATTTAGCGTAGTCGTAGGTGTTCAGCACATCGAATGTGCTTGCAATCTTCTTCCAGCTGTAGTAGGCGTTGTAGCTTACGTTCACCTTGCCGCTCTTACCGCTCTTGGTGGTGACGAGAATTACACCGTTGGCACCACGGCTACCGTAGATGGCTGTCGAGGAAGCGTCCTTCAGTACGGTGATGTCCTCAATGTCGGTTGCCGGGATGTCGCTGATAGTCTCAACAGGGAAACCGTCAACGATATAAAGAGGTTCGTTGCTCTGGGTGATTGAGCCTCCGCCACGTACGCGGATTTTTACCTCCGCATCTGGTGAGCCCTCGGTGGTTGTTACCTGCACACCAGCCATCTTGCCGGTAAGAGCCTCTGTAGCAGATGCTACAGGAACCTCTGTCAAAGCCTTGTTGCTTACAGTGGCAACCGAACCGGTAAGGTCTTTCTTCTTTACAGTACCATAACCGATTACAACAACGTCGTTAAGGTTTGTGGCATCGTCTTCGAGTGTGATGCTGACAGATGTTTTGCTGCCGATGTTAACTACCTGAGGTTTCATACCAACGTACGATACGCTCAACTTGCTGCTTTTTCCCTTCAGCTTAATTGTGAAGTTACCGTCAATATCGGTTACAGTACCATTGCCAGACATGCCCTGTTCCATAACAGTGGCACCGATAATGGGTTCGCCGGTATTGTCTTTTACTGAACCTTTGATGGTTTGCGCTGTGATTGTTCCCGATGTGAAAAGCAGAAAAAGGAACAATAGCGCCATTCGAATGTTGTTCAAATAACCAGACATACTTAAAAATTATTAGATTAGTGTAGATTTGTATTGATTTGTTCATCTGCAAAATTACGAAAAAGTATTCAAATACAAGTGTAAATGTTGTTTTATTTTTATAAAAATTTATCAACCCTCTGATTTTTATCACTTTATGACACATCTTGAACTTTAGAATATTTGCATTTGGAGTTTGTGAGTCAGGCATGTCATTGGAAATTTATCCATATATCTACGTTTTGATATGCATATTGTGCATGTTGTTTTGGGAGAATACCTGAAAATATTCCTGTAAAAGGAGTGGGATTGTCAGATTTTATTATTACCTTTGCAGAAGATAGGCTGCACTCTGCAATTTTCAAATGAATTTGAATTGCTCCTGTTTGCCATATTTTTGCATTGTCAATAACTTAATAACCAATAACATTATGAAGAAAATTTTTACTCTTATTGCAGCAGTCGCTTTTGCTGCAACAGTGTCTGCGCAGCAGATTGTATTTACTGAAGCTACGGAAAAAGGCGCAGTTCCAGAGACGTTTGAGAAGAACGGTTTTGTGCTGACAACTGTAGATACCGATAAAAGCAAGCATCAGATAGATGCGAATACTGCTTATTTCGGTACAGCCGACAGCTATGTTAAATTCGAAATGCGTTTGAAGACGGGCGGTAAGTCTTCCTCAAAGAACGCATTGAAACTAACTCTTCCAGCAGACGGTGTCGTAAAGGTGTATGCGCGTACGGGCAGCAACTCTGCGCTTGACCGCAACGTTGTTCTTAAGCAGTCTGATGCGGAGCTATACAATGAGCTTCTTCTTGAGTCTGATGCTGTTAAGGCTGTTATCGGCGGAGAAGAGAAGAATGTGTATCCTGTTATCTCGGTCTCTGCAAAGGCAGGCGATGTGAATGTTGAATATCCTGTGAACAGCGTCAATTTCTATGGCTTTGAATTTGTCGGCTCCGATGGTGTTTCCCATGTCATTGCACCTGTTGCGGATGGAGATATATACAATCTTTCTGGCATGAGGGTCTCTTCTGGCACAAAAGGTGTTGTAATCAGGAACGGACATAAATTCGTTAATGCGAAATAATTGAGCACAAAATTTTAGTCTTCCTTAGGGAGACATTGAAAACTTAACCCGCAAGTAAAAACACGGCACCCGATAACTGCAGTTAACAGGTGCCGTGTTTGTTTTATTTGTATGCTCCTTTGTGATTAGACGTGTGGAAAGCAACAATGGAAATGGAATTCTATTTTCTGTTGATGAACTTTTTTCCGTTCTGTATTACAATCCCATTGAACTTGCCGCTCACACGCTGTCCGGCAAGGTTGAATACAGGAGCGTCTTTGGCAGTCATGTCGGCTGTTACGCCGTTTACACCTGCAGTCACGCCGTTCTTTGAATACATGGTGCTGCCTGTGGTGATTTGAGGGGTCTTGCTGTTGTAAAGAACCAGCTTGCCATATACAACTACATCGTCACCAACCTCAAACTGGTCTTCTGACGTGAATTTCTCACCGTCGAGGTAGTATCCTCTGTAAACACTGAGCTGGTTGGTTGTTGTGCCGTCGTCAGAAATAAAATATGTGGCATTGCCGTATTGCATGTTTATCTCGGTGATTGTCGAGACTGTACCCTTGACGTATACCTTTGTGTCAAGTCCCTCACCGGCATTGATTAGCTCAAGAGCCTTTGCTACGGTGTAGGCTGTCTCGGGAGTGTTTGAGATGTCAACAGTAGATGCGGCTTTTACAGTAAGTGTATATGAGACGGTCTGGGCCTCGTACTCGTCGTTTCCTGCGAAGCTTGCGGAGATAACGGCCTTACCTGCGGCGATAAGAGTTACAACGCCTTCAGCATCGATTTTTGCAACTTCCTCGTTGTCTGACGCGTAGGTTACAGGCAGGTTGTTGGTGTTGGAAAGGGTTGGGAATTTGTTGTCCTCAGAGCCTATTGTCACATCTCTTGATGCTGTCCCCCAAGACAGTCCGGCAGTTTTCTTAGCCTCACCTTGGAAGAGAACAATATCATCGAGACGCGCATTTGAGGTTGTTGTGCTGGTGAAAGTGAGTGACAATGTTGTGACACCGGCCGGTACATTGACAGTCAACTCATAATCGAAGCCTGTCTTTGTTGCCTCACCGACTGTAACACCTGTAGTCTCTGATGTTACGGCGATGGTCTTGTTTGTCTTAAAGCGTAAGGTCATATCACCGTTTGCACCTTTAAGGTCAACGCTTGCAGTAAGGAAACCGTTACTCTTAGCCACAAGAAGCTCCGGAGCTGTGCCGCCAGCCAAATTCTCCATGTAGATTTTTGTAGTACCTTTTCCGTTACCGAAAGTGTAGTTTGGGTTTACTTCTGTCGGAGTCTGGTCTTTAGAGGCTGTTGACCAGTCTTCCTGCCAGATGACTGTTTCTGCAAAGCTGATGCTTGTTGCCAGAGCAAGCACCGCTAAAAGAGATAAGCGTAGAATTTTGTTCATAATGTTTTTTTTTATTAATAACTTTTTGCAAAGTTAAGGAAAATAGTTTGTATGCCAGCAGGCTGTACGTTAAAATATTATTAAATTGTACAAAAATGTGCTGACTGCGGAGAAATGTGAATTTCCCCAGCCTTTTTAATATATTTTTTTCCTTGTGACATTGCCGTTTTTGACTATGACGAGTCCTTTTTGCGGCTTGCCTATGTTTACTCCCTGTATATTGTAGAATTGTCTTTCGCCGGTGCAGCCGTCATTGTCGGTACCAGCTATAAACGTTGTGGTGTTTGTGCCATACAGGTCTATTGTCCATACCACCTGTTTTCCTTTCGGAGTGAATGTCAACTGATTCTTTGCAGGTGTGTTCAGAATTATTTTTTGTGTTGTCATAATATAATTGCCGTCTGCGTCTTTTTGCGGGAACACATAATCGGTCTCATCAAACGTTGTGCCGGCAAGTTCTGCAATGTAAGCATCTGTTCCCTGATAGTTGTCATAGCCTGAAAATATTAGTGAGTCAATGCTTATGTTCTCGGGCAGCGAGATGGTGTATTGCACATTTGCCGAATATTTGATGCCCTTCTCGTTGCCTGCTTGATAGGCTTTGCCGCTTTCGTTCGATATGGAGAGTCCGTTGCTGAAGTTCCATGTCGCAGTTGAGGGACTATTGGAATAAGTGTCTTGCGACAGGGTGTACGATACCTTTTCTCCCGCTGGAGTTTCCGGGTCTGTCGGCTCCGGGTCTACGCCATATCCTCCCTCAGCCTCAGATCCGTCATAATATGGAATGCCTTCCACCTTCTGTGTCTCTGGATAGTATTCGTCTACAGCCTCAATGGCGTCTGCATTTCCGGCCTTCATCAAATCCTCAACGAGAGCGTTGCAGTAAACTTCTATATTAGTGTAGTACCCTTTCTTGTCGATGGTGTAGGCTGAGGCATCGGAAGCGTTGTTAGGGTTGAGGCCATGCGCAGTTTCCCAAATGTCGGGCATGCCGTCGTTGTCGGTATCTGTCAGTTTTTGTTTGCTTATCAGTGTTGGCCATCCGTTTACATCGTCCTGAGAGTCTATAATACCAGCCAATTTTGTTACATGCCCCTTGTATGTAGCCGTTCCGTTTTTCGCCTCGTTAACGTATCTCGCATCCACAGCGTCACGTTTGTATGAGGCGCCTGCGTATGCTAATACTTTGTCGAATGCAGTCTGTGCCTTATGGGTTGTTACAGCTCCTGTATTTATTGGTGCTTCGAGGCGGATGGTGTCCCAGATGGTAGCATTGTTGTCATCTACAATAACGCCGTTCCAGTCGTAGTTCTCACCTTTGTCTCTTACGTAGTTGCCGTTGATATAGAAGTGGCCGTAGGTGTTTTTTGGAATAACCTCGCCAGACGCATTTGAGGTGTGGCCGCATTGGAATACACGGTATTTGTTCTTAGTTGCGGGACCATATTTGTAATAGTTGTTCACGATGTTGTGGAATCCCCCCATCCCTGCGTATGCGCCGTTTCCTTGCCCCCAGTTGTACATGACGTTGTTTCTGAGGTCTACTTGTTCGGCAAGTATGCTGCTTGCGTAGTTGTCGTCGGCAGTGCCTCCCCAGCCGTATCGCGCACCGTTAAGTCTTGGGCATCTGTTGGTATGATGGGCAAGCAGATTATGATGGAACGAGGCACTCTTTCCGCCCCAGATACCGCCATATCCATGAGCACCCTTGTCATGTCCGGCATTGTTTAGGCTCTCGGCTATAGTACACCATTGCATGGTGAAGTTTTTATTGTCGTAGAAAGATGCGGTCTCGTCTATGCTCCAGCTCATAGAGCAATGGTCTATGATGATATTGTTCCTGTTTTTACCCCAGAAAGAGTCGGCTCCGTCGTTTACGTCGACTGCATTGCCGCGCCTTACCCTTATAAATCTTACAATAACGTTGTTCGCCTTATTTTCAAGCGAATAGTCGCGAAGTGTTATACCGTCGCCGGGAGCTGTCTGTCCCTCAACTGTTACATCGTCATATTTTATTGTGAGATTACTCTTCAGGGCAATGGTTCCTGATACATCGAAAACTATTATTCTCTTGCCGGATGTGTTCTGCAGGGCCTGGCGGAGTGAGCCGGTGCCCGAGTCGTTGAGATTGGTTACGTGCAACACCTTGCCGCCTCTTCCTCCCGTTGTTGTATATCTCGCAAAGCCCTCAGCTCCGGGGAATGCCGGAGCCTGTGCCATTGCAGCAACCGAAACAACTGCTGCAATTATTGTAGTTATTTTACGTTTCATAATTGTTGTTTTAGAAATTTGTAGGGCCGCTATGAATAGCGCCCGCAACCAAGTACGTTAATTTGGATTATTATGCCTGTATGGACTATTTGCGGCCGCTATTCATAGCGGCCCTACAGCCTCACTTTACTTCTTACTCCTTACCCCCATCAATTGGCATGCATTCCATCTCGAGTGCAGCCCAGATGAAGGGGCCTACGCCCTTTGCGTCGTTGTCTCTTATTGGCTCGCTCATGTAGTAGTCAAAACTGCCGTCGCGCTTGAAGTTTGGTTTCTTTACGTATGGGCCAGGTGCCGGGCCGAGACCTGATACGGCACAGCAGTTGGTAAGTGAGATTGTCTTGTCTGCATTTACCTTTATAAAGTTCTCCACAATGCCGTTGAATGCCTTAATGCCGTGCTTGCGGAATTCTTTTGGAAGATATCCTTTTCGCACGCCTTTCAGCATGACGTACGCGAACATAGACGAGGCTGTGGACTCAAGATAGTTGCGCTTGTCTTTTACATCAAGAACATCGTACCAGACTCCTGTTTTTTTGTCCTGATAGTCGACTACAGACCTCATGGTCTTCTCCAACAAAGCGACAACATCGTTGCGGCCTGGATATTCGGCAGGCAATACGTCGAGCACCTCTGTCATAGCCATGACATACCATCCCAAAGCCCTTGCCCAGGTGTGCTTGCTCTGTCCTGTCTCCTTGTCAGCCCAGAAAGCGGTGTGGGTCTCATCCCAGGCGTGTTTCCAGAGGTTTGTTTTCGGGTCGTATGTACGCTTGTCGGTCTTTATAATCTGGTCTATGGCATCTTTCCAATATTTATTCTGTGCCTTCTTCATGCCTTTGAGCGAAGGTGCGGCAAGAGTGTAGTAGGGGAGTCCCATGAATATTCCGTCGAGCCAGACCTGGTTGGCATATATGGCTTTGTGCCACCATACCCCCTCGTTGGTGCGTGGCTGTTTCTCTAACTGGCTAAACAAGGTGTAGAGAGCCTTTTGCAGGTTTTCGGCTGGAAACAGCTCGTTCATGCGGTATATAAATTTTGCCGTGCGCACATTGTCAAGGTTGTAGTCCTCGAGCTTGTAGCCTGTGACGTTGCCTTGCTGGTCGATCATTGTTGCAGGATATTCACAAAGATAGTCTACAATTTTCTCATCCTTATATCTAAGATAAGTGTCGAGCATGCTCTCCATCTCTATTCCCATCACGTAGCTCCATTTTGGTTTCTTTGAGAAGTCAAGCAGGTAGCTTTTCGGATAACGCTTCATTTCCGACCATGTCATCCATTGCGAGTAGTTCTTGTATGGCTTGTCGGCTTCGGTGAGTATCAGCTGTCCGTTTATGAACAAGTTGTCGAACTTCATGTCGCGGGTTTTTCCTGTTATCTTTACAGGCTGTTTTACCACACCGTCAAACTTGCAGTTCTTTACGGTTATATCGTAAACGTTCTCTATCTCGTTGAGTCCTATTACCAGTACGCCATAGTTGCTCTTCTGGCAGGTTACGTTTTCCATGTAAACCTTCCTTACCGTAGGCTGGAAGCCACGGTAGCAAAGCTCTTTAGACTCATAGTCGAGGTTTATCTTCAATACTGCCTCGCGGCATTGTCCCACCGTCACGTTTCTCATGTTTATGTTCTCTATGAGGCCGCCGCGGCAGTTGTTGGTCTTTATTCTGAGCACACGGTCGAGGTCTGGCGAGTCCATGTGGCAGTTCTCGGCATATACATTCTGGCATCCGCCAGAAATCTCAGAGCCGATAACCACGCCTCCATGCCCGTCTTCCATGGTGCAGTTGCGTATTATGATGTTCTTGCTTGGCGTGTTCCATAGACGTCCGTCGTTGTTGCGTCCGCTCTTTATGGCAATGCAGTCGTCTCCTGTGTGGAAAGTACAGTTTTGTATAAGCACGTTCTCGCAAGCCTCAGGGTCGCATCCGTCGCCGTTTGGTCCCTCGTTCCAGATATATACTCCGTCGACAGTGATGTTTTTAGACAACAGCGGATGTATTACCCAGAAAGGAGAGTTCGTAAGTTTTACGTCTTTAATAATGATACCGTCGCAGCGGTTGAAGTTTATGAGCTGAGGTCTCAGACCTTGTCCCATGCCGAACTTTCTCTCGTCCTCAGGCACACCGTCCTCTGCGTATTTCAGCAACTGTGCGCGACTGCCGAGTTTCTGCGATTCCTTGGTCTGGCCTTCTACATATCCAAATTTTGTAGCACCGCACCATGGCCACCATGTCTCTCTGCTTCCGTTTCCGTCAATGGTACCCTTGCCAGTAATGGCGAGATCGGTCTCGCCGTAGGCGTAGATACATGGCGAATAGTTCCAGCATCCCAAGCCTTCCCAGGATGTTTTCACCAATGGATAAAGCTCGGGCTTGAAGGCGAAAAGAATTGTCGCTCCCTCTTCAAGATGCAGATTTACATGGCTTCTCATCCTGATTGCGCCAGTGTTCCATACACCCTTGGGCACAACAACCGTTCCGCCTCCCTTGGCAGAACATGTGGAGATGGCCTTGTTTATGGCCTTCTGGTTGGCTGCTGCTGTCGCATTCTCCTTGGCGCCAAATTGTTTGATGTAGAATGTCCTGTCAGCAAACTGCGGAGTTCTGATGCCGCTCTCGATTTTTTTGTACTCACTTTCGTTCCATCCCTGAGCCAATATGCCGATGGGTAGGAAAATCAAAAAGAGCAATGTTGAAATGATTTGTCTCATCATGTTGTTTTTTTTTTTTTTTGATTGTTTTTTTAGTTTGTTGTTCTAATACTTTACTTTCTTTTGCAAAGGTATAAAAATATAACAGAACATACGACAAAAATCACTTATTTTATCTGTATATATGTTAAAAAATGACTTTTGTCGCCTAAAAATTTGGAATTGTCATTTATAAGTTTTATATTTGCGACATGTTTTTAGGGATTTCGATATTTACGAAATCATAGCTTGAGGTTGGCAGCATCCTGCGCCAACCTCTTTTTTTGTTAAAAATGCAATTATTCATAAATATTTTCACGTAAAAGTTTGTCTTTACGAAAAATATCCTTAACTTTGCCGAAATAATTAACATTTCAATAACAAAAACGTAACGCCTATAGGGAAGACATTTACTTAATAATAAAAAAATTAAGAAATGAAGAAACTATCAGAAATGACTGATGAGGAGTTGGCATTGGCTTATGCTGACGGGAATAACAAGGCGTTCGATCTGTTATTGTCACGAAATCAGACCAAGTTGTTTTCTTATATTCTTTTCGTTGTCAGAGACAGGGAAAAGGCTGAGGATGTTTTTCAGGAGACATTCGTTAAGGTCATTACCAAGCTGCAGCAAAAACGTTATGTCACAAGCGGCAAGTTCAGCGCCTGGCTGGTGCGTATTGCCCACAATGTCATAATGGATTTGTACCGTGACCGCAAGGTGGAGAAAATCGTTGAGACCTCAGACGGTAACGACCTCGCCAATCTTGGTGGCGACAATGTGCTTGATATAAACATCGAGAACAGATATGTAAACGATCAGGTGATGGAGGATGTAAAGAAGATAATGAATCTTTTGCCTACTCCTCAGCGTGAGGTTGTCTACATGAGATATTATCAGCAATTGTCGTTTAAGGAAATTGCCGAGTGTACCAATGTCAGTATAAACACAGCTCTCGGACGCATGCGCTATGCCATACTCAACATGCGCCGTATGGCGCGCTCGCAGGAGCTGGAGTTAGAACAGTATTGAATGCAGTGCCGCAACATGTAGCGGCACTACAGATTTCAATGTTTATTTCTCTCCAAGTCTTTTTAGCCAGCTAATTGTTGCTTTCGGGTCGTCGGCTTTGAAAATGTAGCTGCCGCTGACAAGCACGTTGACACCGGCCTCTACGAGTCTCGGAGCTGTTTCCTGTTGTACGCCGCCGTCTACTTGTATCAAAGCCTTGCTGCCGTGCCGGGCTATCATTTCCTTCAGTCTGGCAACCTTTGAGATTGTATTCTCAATAAATTTCTGACCTCCAAATCCCGGATTTACGCTCATCAGCAGCACCATTTCGATGTCGCCGATTATGTCTTCAAGCACAGACACGGGTGTCGCCGGATTTAGCGTGACACCGGCTTTCATGCCTGCCTCGTGAATTTCCTGAACTGTGCGGTGCAGGTGTGTGCAAGCCTCGTAGTGTACGTTCATCATCATGGCGCCAATTTTTGCGGTCTGTTTGATATAGCGCTCGGGCTGTACAATCATAAGATGCACATCGAGAGGTTTTTTGCAGATTTTGGCCACAGACTCAAGAACTGGGAAGCCAAAAGATATGTTGGGGACAAACACTCCGTCCATGACATCGAGGTGAAGCCAGTCTGCCTCGCTCTCGTTGACCATCGCAATGTCTTTTTCGAGATTTACGAAATTGGCTGCGAGCATAGATGGCGAAACCTTTGTTTTCATTTCAGTAATCAGTTTAGACAATAATTGTTTGTTTTGTTACCGGTGTTTACAGCTCTGTATGCGCGGGCTATCTGTCGGATTATGTTCAGTGTCGTCTCTGAGGGGACGGCTTCTTCAAGTGTAAAATACTTCATAGGCATTCGTCTTTTCTGTTGTATATTGTTTAAACGATGTGCGTTCTCATTTATTATGCAACAGCGAAAAAATATTTGTGCCAAAACGTCTCTAATCATTTTCTTATGCTCTTACCATCCGCATCACGCTCCCTGCGATCTACTACTTGCTGTTCTGTCTCCACATCAAACTGATGGCTGTTATCCCATACAGAGGGCAATGTGCCTATTATGACACAATCTTCATAATAAGTTAGGACTTACTTGAAAGGGAAGAGCCTTCGTGATAGCATGCATCAATCTCTGCGTATTTTCGATCATCATATATGGTGGGGCGGTGGTATTTGATGTCGGGATACACGATGCGGAGGCATTCCTCCATGAAGTCATCGTACTTTCGGTACGGATTGCGGCAGTTGCGCTCCCTTAGCTCGACGAAACTCCGCTGGGCATAATTGGCCAAGCTTCTGTAAACAGTGTTATAAACCATCTCGTCATCATTCTCCGCACAGATTTTCGTGTGGAATTCTTCCTGCTCAAAAGTACAGTATAACCAACGCTCCCCTTCCTTCTTATACCACCAAACGAGTTGGGAGGAAGAAGTATTGTTCATAAGCCGAATTAGCGGCACATCGTATGCTGTAATCTTCCGGAGTATATCAGCGGCTTTCTGGTTGATTGCATCAAAGGCTGGACTGAAATCGGTCATATAAGTAAGTGATGCTTGATCTATATTTTTGAAAATATAGGAATCGCAGTGGACACAAAAGCGTTTAAACTTGTCTATCTGAGAGTGTTTTTTCTCCCAAGACCAGTAGAGTTTGGCTGCGAAAAGGTCTTCGCCATACATGAAAATCCATTTGTGGGCAAGACTCGCTATCGCCTCCTCGCGCGTTTCGCCGAGAAACACGTTACAGATTTCTCCGTATTCAAGGTAGATACGTTTGATATATCCTTTGTCGGTAATAAAAATATTATCGTATTTCACCTCTTTCACAGGTATAACCAATTGATAGCCAGGGATGGTAGATAGAAGGCTGTTGATCTCGGCCAGCAAGGTCATTTTCTCTTCCATTGTCAATTCTTTCATAATCCCTTAATTTCGCAGCACAAAATCTTGTAAGAAATCCAAGTGCATGAGAAACAAAGTTCTCAAGCACTTGGTCATGTCAGAAATTTCACCTGGCTTGGTGCTGCAAAACAAAAACAAGTAAAACATCTGACATGGCAAAGGTAGCAATAAAAAATGAGAACATCACATCTTTTGGAGGAATTTATCACGTAATGGACGTATTTCCCAAATTTGTACAGGTTCAACACGGCAGAGAAACAGAATGTCCTGTTTCTGCGCATGATATGGCGCATGGGACTTATAAAGGCAGGAAGTCCTACAGTCTTGTCGTGCAGCGCAGTCCGTTGAAAGACAAGGACGGAAACGTGCAGTCAGACATGTTCGGCCCGTTATACGCATATCGTTGCATACTTACCAATGACAGGCTTTCCACGGAGAAAGACATCATCATATTCTCGGAATTAAGATATAAAAAGAATTAAAGGGAGTTAAGGAGGATTGTAGGGCCGCTATAAATAGCGGGCGCAACCAATAGACACAATTAATAATAGCAATCAGCATGCATCTTTGTTTACGGCCGCTATTTATAGCGGCCCTACAGTTTCCTAACTCCTTTTTACTCCCAATGGAATTTTCAGAATAGTCCGTATTCTTTAGCCATTTCCTTGTGGCTCAGATATGTCTCAACATCCTTGTCGCCCCGTCCGCTCACTGTGAGCACAACCACGTCCGACGGTTTGAATTTCATTTTCTGTAGTGCGGCTATGGCGTGTGCGCTCTCTATGGCGGGAATTATTCCCTCCATGCGTGTCAGCTCATAGCCGGCATAGATAGCCTCGTCGTCGTTTACGGCAAAAACTTTTGTTCTGCCCTCGGTTGCCAGTTGTGCGTGCATTGGACCGATTCCCGGATAGTCGAGTCCGGCACTGATTGTGTATGCCTCCTCAATCTCTCCGTCTTCGGTTTGCATAACTAATGTTCTCGAGCCGTGAATTATTCCCTCTTTTCCGCAATTTATGGTGGCTGCGGTATGGCTCGTGCCTATGCCTTCTCCTCCAGCCTCGGCAAGGAAAATTTTTACTCTGTCGTCTTGGATATAGTGATAAATGGTACCGGCTGCATTAGAGCCCCCGCCTATGCATGCAACGATATAATCGGGATAGTCGCGCCCGATTTTTTCCTCGAGCTGACTTTTAATCTCCTCCGAGATTATGCTCTGCATTTTTGCAACGATATCAGGGTAGGGGTGCGGCCCGACGGTTGAGCCGACGATATAGAACGTGTCGTCCGGATGCTGGCACCAGTTGCTGATAGCCTCTGTGCAGGCTTCGCTCAGGGTCATGTTTCCTGTAGTTACAGGATGAACTTTTGCGCCAAGCATTCTCATTCGCTCGACATTTGTGTGCTGACGCTCAACATCTGTCTTGCCCATGAAAATCTCGCATTCCATATCCATAAGCGCGCAGACTGTTGCCGTAGCCACACCATGCTGTCCGGCTCCTGTCTCGGCTATTATGCGTGTCTTGCCCATTTTCTTTGCCATCAGTATCTGCCCTACGGTGTTGTTTATTTTGTGGGCGCCAGTATGGTTCAGATCCTCACGTTTCAGATACAGCCGGCATCCGTATTTCTCGCTCATGCGCTTTGCATAGTATAAAGGCGACGGACGGCCAACGTAGTCGTTCAGCAGCTTGCGGTATTCGGTTTTAAACTCCTCGCTTTCCATTATGGGCAGATATGCCTCCTGCAGTTCGGTTATGCGTTTTTGCAATATTTCAGGAACGTATGCCCCGCCAAATTTTCCATAAAAACCGCTCTTGTCGGGTGACGGGCCGAGTGTTTTTTGCGTATAGTTATCTTTCATAATTGTATGGCATTAATGGTTTCGTAAAAATGTCTCTTTGCTTGCGGCCGCTGCATGTAGCGGCCCTACAGACGATTTAACTCTTAATTATTCTTTTGATGAATGCGGAAATGGCTGCTACGTCTTTTATCCCAGGCTCGGTCTCAAATCTGCTGTTTATGTCGATGCCGTAGAGCATCGGATGGCTGAAATCTTTTATCCTGCCTGCATCCTCAGGTCCAATTTCTCCGCTCAGCAAAAATGGTGTGGAGCCTTTGTAGGTGCTCAGAACCGACCAGTTGTATGTCTCCTTGGCCTCATATCCCATGTCGAACAGAAACAAATCGGCAACACCCTCATATTGACTGTATTTGTCGAAGTCTTCATGGCACGAGATTTTCAGAGTCTTGATAATTTTCAGATCTTTTTTTATGTCGGGCACGACAGTGGCTTTTAGGTTTTCAATCATCTCCGGTGTCTCATCGCCATTCAGCTGCACGTAGTCAAGCTTGAAGTTGTATACCCTTGTGATGATGTTTTGTGGAAGGTCATCGGCAAAAACGCCTGCAAGTTTTGCTTTTTTGTTGTCGCCACCATTGCGGACCATGTCTTTATCGGCTTTGTCGGGGATGATGCCGCTGCCGGAATTAATCATGTTTACGTAGCGTGGACTTTTCGGATTGAAATCAAGTCCTATCATATCCACACCGAGTGCCTCTACCTGTTTGATGTTTTCGGCATTGCGCATGCCACAAATTTTTATTTTCATATTTCCTGTTTTTGGGTTCAACTGTAATTAATAAAAAAAAGACCTGTCGTAAGAACGGCAGGCCTTTATGTATTTCTATTTCAAGTATCTACATGGCTGTTCGACTCACGACTTTATTTAAATCTTGAGAAATGCCACCACCAAAGGTTTGATACTGTGTTATAGTTCTTTTTATTCATACTTTGTTTGTTGTTTAGAACAATACTCGGTTGCAAATGTACGCTTTTTCTTTTAAATACCAAACTTTTTGGAGGAAAATTTTGTAGAAAAGTTACTTTTTGTACAAGACTGCTTTGCTAAACTTTATTTAAAACAAGAATTTTGTTGTGAATAAAATGTTAAAATGCAACTCTTTAACAAATAATAGCCGACAAAGATTTGTAGAACTCAGGAAAAACGTTTATTTTTGCAGTCGAACAAAAACTAAAGATAATATTGATATGGAACCAACAAGCATTATTAGAATACCTAATCCTTCTGCCACAATGGTTGCTATATTGAAAAATGCACACCAGCAAAAGAGGGAGCGCATGAAACAAATGCGTGAGAGATTGAAAGACATTAAGTAAATGGTATTATGAAAAGTATAGAACGCGTTTTCTCTGACAATAAGGGCAATCAGTTAATGGTCGCCCTATATTTTTATGATAGAGATGAGAAATTAAACACTCTGAAAATACCAGAAGAATACGTTGATATAGAAATCGCAGATATAAATATTGAGAAGACCGTGTTGGACAAGCCCCTTCATTATGGAGCTTTTTCTGCAATGAATAAATGGATTTTGAACAATTTTGTTTATACCAGAATGCGGTTTTCTCGTTCATTTGTTCTTTAGACGATCTTGACACAAACCATAAAAACATGGCACCAGAATTGTACAGATGGAACTTGTTCGATGCATTATACCATAGGTTTATTCAATATAATCAATATGTGGATATCCAAGTTCAGGATATAATTTTTGGGCCTGAAGATTTTCTGTCTTATACCAGAATATTCTACAGAAGTAAACATAAACCAATTATACATATTGTTGGTTCGTATTTAAAAGGAAAATCTGAATCAGAGAAACCAAGTTCTGTTGAAGCTGATAACATTCAGCTCGTCAAACAACTCATAAACTCGTAAACTTAAAAAATATGGAAAATGAAGTTTTAAAATCAATACGTGAGCGTCGCTCAATCCGCCGTTTTAAGCCTGAGCAGATAACGGACGAGGAACTGAAGACTGTGCTTGAGGCAGGCACCTGGGCACCCACCGGACATGGCACCCAAGACCCGTGGATTGTGGCTGTGCAGAATGAGGAGACTGTCAGCCGGCTGGTGGCAATGAATGCCAGGGAGATGGGGGTTACAAGCAATCCTTATTATGGCGCGCCGACAATAGTTTTGGTTTTTGCATCGGCTGACAACTATAACCGTGAGCGCGACGGTAGTCTTGTGCTTGGCACCATGATGCTTGCGGCGCATTCCATCGGTTTGGCGTCTTGCTGGATAAACCGTGAGGATGCTATGTTCGCCACAGAAGAGGGCAAGGCCATGATGAGAGAATTTGGCTTGCCCGACGGATTGGTCGGCATCGGCGCTTTGTCGCTCGGGTATGCGGCATCGCAACCAAAGACCGTGAAACCAAGGCGTGAGGATTATTATAAGATTGTGAAATGACGATTTTCGTTATTCCGAATATGAAACGTAAAATAATTTCGGGAAGATTTAAAATACGCATAAAAATGAACTCAACTTCGTTGGCAAATGAAGCCTGCTTCAAGTGCCAATGAAGGCTGTTTCAAATGCCATTGAAAGCGGCTTCATGAGCCTTTGAAAGTGGACTTCATTTTTTCTCAAAATTTGGCACGTAATAAAGAGGCTTCGTAACATTCATAATATCAGAATGTTACGGAGCCTCTTGAGCTGTTCGCCCGATTACCTGCTGGCAGGTGTTATAATCAGCCGGCTTAGTAACCGAATATCTCCTCGGTTGTCAAATATTTTACAGGTCCGAGCTTTTCAAGTGCCTTGATGTCGAGCTCATCCTTGTTGCCCAGTATCAGGCGCAGGCGCGGCTTGCCGACAATGTTCTTTTTCTCGAAGTCTACAACGTCGTTGAGAGTAAGAGACGGCAGAGCCTCGTATGTGCGTTTTGACAGACTCTCGCTCAGTCCCAATTTCTCCATGTTGAGGTAAGACCACAGAACGTTGAAACGGGTAGTGCGTGCCGTCTGCAGAGTCTTTGTCAGGTTTTGTTTAGCAATGTTGAATGCGCTCTCCGACTGTGGAATTGTGTCTATGATTTCACGGAAAGTGCGGATGCAGTCCGTCATTTTATCGTTTTGGGTGATGATGAAGGTGTAGAAACTTTCCGGGTCGTCCTTCTTTGACGGTGTGGTATACCGTGCGCTTGCGCTGTATGCCAGTCCGCGTGCCTCACGGAGTTCTTGGAAGACAATGGCGTTCATGCCGCCGCCGAAATATTCGTTGAAAAGCCGTTGTACCGGATATTCGTTGGCGTTCCACTGGCGTCCCTCGTTGCTAAGCTCTATCATATAGATGTTTTTTGCATCGTACGGCGCAATTATGGTCTCGTTCTTTGGCGTGATTTGCTCCTTGTATGGCTTTCCTTTAGGTGCCGCAGCGAGCTTTTTCGGAGTTTTGTGGGTTTTGGCGAGCATAGCCAAAAATTCCTTCTCTGGTGTAGCTCCGAAGTAAAGAACTCTGTGCTCTATGTTGTTCAGATTGCGCAGCATGTCGGGCAGCATGTTCGGGTCGGCGTTCTGCAACTCGCTGTGGCTCAATGTGTTTGTCCATGAGTTGTATTTTCCGTATTCGCCATAGTTCATCAGAACCGAGAAATTCTGCTGCTGGTTTGTCTTGGCATCCTTGCGCTGTTTTGCTACGAGAGCCACAAAATTGTCGTACGACTCACGGTCGGCCTTGGCGTTATGCAGAAAATCTTCGAGCAGAGCCAGTGCCTTAGGCATATTCTCGTTCAGTCCGGTGAGCGAGATTGTAAGAGCGTCGTCATCGGCACTGATGCTGTAGTTGCATGCCAGTTTGTAGAACTCCTGCTTGATTTCAGCCGACGATTTCTTGTCGGTGCCTATATAATACAGATATTGCGGTGCAAGGTCGAGACCTTTTACATCCTCACCGCCAAACTCGTAGCGGAATGCGAGCGTGAAGAGTCCGTCCTGTGTGTTCTGCTTGTACAGTACCGGCAGCCCCTGCTTGGTTTTCGTGATGGTCATGTCTTTGTTGTAGTCAACGAAAACAGGTTGTATCGGCTCAGCCTCTGAAGCGGCTATCTCGGCAAGGAACTTGCTCTGAAGATGGCGGTTGGCAGGTATTGGCGTAATCTGCGGCTTGTCGATTTTTGCGAGTGTCGTGTCTTCGCCCTGACGTTTGTACACACATGCGTAGTTGTCTGCGAAATGGCGTTTTATGAAGTCCACCATCTGTTGTTTTGTTATGCCCGATATGCGGTCAATGGTTGTTGCGGCCACATCCCATGGTCTGCCGTTTACAAACGACTCAACAAACATGTCGGCGCGGCTCTCGTTGTCGAGCAGCGACTCGTAGAAATTGAGTTTCATGTTGTTCTTTACAGAAGGCAAAAGGTCGTCGGAGAACTCGCCGCGTTTCATTTTCTCAATCTCGTCGAGAAGCAGCGAGCGGACTTCCTCAAGCTTTTGTCCCTCGTTAGGCGTACCTAAAAGAACGAACGCCGTGTAGTCGGTTTGCGCATACGGGAATGCTTGTACGCTTTGCACTTTCATAGGCTGCTCAAGGTCAATCTCCATAACACCAGCCTTGCCGTTGGCAATCATCTTTGCCAAAACCTCAAGTGTGTCAGTGGCAAGGTTGGCCGCCTCGCCAAACCGCCATGCTAAAGTGATGTTCTCGCTCTCGAGGCCTATTATGGATGTGTCCTTTGGCGCTGTTATCGGAGCAAGGGCAGGGAACTCAGGACGGGAGATACGCTTGGTTAGTGGCCACGAGCCGAAATATTTGTCAATCTGTGCAATCACGACATCGGGATCGAAGTCTCCCGACATGCAGACGGCTATGTTGTTGGGCACATAGTAGCGTTTGTAGTAGTTCTCAATGTTTACAATCGACGGATTTTTCAGATGTTCCTGTGTGCCAAGGGTGGTCTGTGTTCCGTAGGGGTGGGTAGGGTACAGCAGTTTGCCCATGGCGCTGAAAACTTTACGGAAGTCTTTTGTCAGCGACATGTTGTACTCCTCGTAGACAGCCTCAAGCTCGGTGTGGAAACCTCTGATAACGGAATTTCTGAAACGGTCGTTCTGGATTTTCAGCCAGTTCTCCACCTCGTTTGATGGAATATCCTCGGTGTAGCATGTCACATCGCTCGACGTGTAGGCGTTTGTGCCCTGTGCGCCGATGCTCGACATCAGCTTGTCGTACTCGTTTGGTATGTTGTACTGTGCGGCAAGCTGCGATACAGAGTCTATGCCGTGGTACATTTCCCTGCGCAATTCCGGGTCGGTTACTTTGCGGTATTCCTCAAACCGTTTTTTTATTTCCTCGAGCAGAGGCACCTCTTTATCATAGTCGGAAGTGCCGAAATGATTTGTTCCCTTGAACATCAGGTGCTCGAAATAGTGGGCCAGGCCCGTAGTCTCAGCGGGGTCGTTGCGGCTGCCTGTGCGTACGGCTATATAAGTCTGTATGCGTGGTTTTTCGTTGTTCACTGTGAGATACACCTTCATCCCGTTGTCCAGGGCGTAGATTCTCGAATTCATCAGGTCGCCCTTGACGGTCTGATATTTGTAGTCCTTTGCCGTGACGCCCAATGGGGCCAAAAGCGCAAAGAGCACTAAAAAAAATGATTTTCGTTTCATACTGTATGTTTAAAAATATTCTATCTGTTGAGAATTTTAATAGGTGTTTATGGCATCCCACACCATGAGGTCACTGCTTACATACCCTTTTTTGCCGTCTATTTCTATTATGTACCATTTTGTGTATGTGTTGTCAATGGGGGCGACAAGTCCCTTGCAGTCGAAGACTTCTGGAATATCCCCCTCTACAACCTCTATCTTTGCAATGACCTTGCTGTTGGCCGTGGGGCGTTGTCTCACATTTATGAAGCCTTTTTCTATATCCGGCACAACGCATCCCTGTCCGTTTGCGGCATTGTATTCTGCAACCCTGCAACCCTCTTTGGGTACAAATCCCCAGTCTTGTACGTTGACGAAATAGCTGTCGTCGCACTCGCCTGTATACCTCATAACCTCTCCCCCGGCATTTATTACAACCTTTGCCGATGTTCTCCATCTGTCAGCAGCCGCCATGCCTTCCCATATAGGGTAGTTTATGCTCATGTCGGCAACAGGACGGAAATTTGTTGTATGCCATTCTATAGTATCGTCTGGGTCAATTTGGGAATACAGCACCTTGTCTCCATTGTCGAGCTTAATGTGATGAGGCTTGTTACCCTTAGACGATGTAAATTCGGATTGGCAGAATAAAGAGTCGGCAAGGCAAAATTCAGTGTAGCCTTCCGATTTAATCCTCAGCGTGAAGTCATCGACCTGTCCGTTAGCCCATCTTGTAGCCGGAGTGAGCCAATAGGGTATGTTGAATTTCTCCATGATGTTGTAGCTCATCTGGTAGCGGTAGGTGTGGTGTACGGTGTTTTTGCCACGCACAAATGGCGCCTCAAAAAAATAGGCGTATGAGAAAGCTGTCAGACTGTCGAGCGCATCGTTGTAAAGGGCGTCAGGCTCGGGCAGGATAGAGTCTGGCACCTCACCGTAAGTTTTCCATTGCGAGAGGTCGAGAGGCTTGAAATCAGCCTTATATACGTTTGCGTCAAACCGTGTGGCAACCAGTGCGTTGCTGTAGTCGAGTTGTTTGTCGTTCATGGTGACGGTGAAATCTTTGATATACGGATGCACGCCGTTGCGGTTTACACTACGGTTCCATGTGTTGTATGGCGGGGTAGCCTCGAAAGCCATAGTGACCGTCTTTGGCTTTCTCGGGTTTTCAAATTCGTAGTATACGTCTACCGTCGCCATGCTGTCCTCACCAATTGTTATCGTCAAAATTTCTTTCACCACCGATATGTCTGTCTCGCTGACGGGAACAAGAAAGTTTCCGCTCGTGTAGTACACGCCGTCGTTGGCAAAAACATGCATGGCTGAGCATGCCATTATGCAAAACAGTGATAATATTCTTCTCATTCCTGCTGCTTTTTGACTTTATGTCTGCAAATTTAGTGGAAATTAGTGAAATAGCAATGAAATCTTCCTTTTTTATAACATTGATTTATATTTAAAACCTTCTTAACCTTCATTTAACACAATAAAAAACGGGAGTATATTTGTTTTCTATCGTTTTTTTTGTAACTTTGCCAAAAAATAGGCTGCATTCAGCAATACCAAATCACAAGAATATTATAGGATATAAAAATTAAGTATTATGGCAAATACAACAACATTGTCTTCACAAAATCAATTGATAGTTACTATTGATGACGCTTCACTCATCAATGACCTTAAGCGTGCGATAAAAATGATGCGTGGCGTAAGTAAAATTTCCGTTAAGCGGCCTCGAAAGACAGAGATGGATTTGGCGCGTGAGGATGCAAGAGCCGGGCGTGTAACGAGTTGGAATAGCGTAGATGAGATGTTTAATGAAATACTTGGCGTATGAAATATCGTGTACTTACCACCAAGTTGTTTGAAAAATCATTGAAACGTTGTCAAAAACGAGGCTATCCGATTGAAAAATTAAGGGCAGCAATAAAGATTTTGGCATCTATAGGCTCGTTGCCTTTGGAATATCATCCTCACATGCTGAGCGGTAATCATGCTGGAGAATGGGAGGCGCACATTGCTTCTGATTGGCTCTTGACATGGGAGCAAAATGATGATGAGCTGATCCTGCTTATGCTTTCCACGGGAACCCATTCCGACCTTTTCGGAAAGACACGTCGCTGACATTGCAAAAATTGCAGACGCAATAAATCTGCTGTCCTATGCTGTTTTTTGTCAATAATAGTCTTTTATTTTACATTAAATAATAGATCTTCATGAAAAAACTGCTGATAATAATCAATCTGTTTATAATGGCAACTGCGCTTAGCTCAGGCATTTGCAGCTATCGCACTGCGAAGAATATGATAGAGAAAGATGTCAATAACGCTTTGAGCCTGACACTTGCCGAAATGCCGTGCGATGTGGTCTCGGCCGACACAATACGCTGTTACCGAAATTATCTGACAATAGCGGAGTTGAGAGACACTGCCTGCATAGCCATGAGAACGGTTTATAGGAAAGGACGGCATGAGACCGAGCTTGTAGCCGAGGCCAATTGTGATTTCGCCACAGTCTTTATGTTGTCGGATCAACAGGCATCGGGAACAATTCTGCTTGTCGGCATTTTGTGGATGGCAGGCAGTCTTTGGTATATACGGCGCACGAGGCCGGAGCTTCTTGTCTGTGGGGTGAGTTATGGAGGCATAGTGTTTGCCGACGATAAGTTTATGACAACAGGTGGCGGGCAAATCTGCCTGACTCCAATGCAGCATACTCTGCTCGAAATGTTTATGACATCTGAGAGCCATTCGCTTTCGAAACAGGAGATTTGCGAGCGTTTGTGGCCAAAGAAACCTGATGCCACAGATACACTCTACACACTTATCAGGCGCATAAAACCGATAATTGAGGCACAAAGTAACCTGAAAATTGAGACAGATAGGAGCAGAGGCTATACGTTGAAAATCAAATAGTTATATGATTGTCGGATAAATGTCAGACAATTGTCAGCATCATAAAGTGGCGTTACGATAAAACGTTTATACATTTGCATCAAATTAAAAAAATCAGATGCAAATGAAACGTATAATTTCTTTTCTGTTTATTGGCCTATCTCCGTTCTCTGCTTTTGCACAAAACGAAGAGAAAACCGTTACGCTTGACGAGGTGACGGTTAAGGGCGCAAAGGTTGTAAACAAGGTCGACGGGAAGATAATATTTCCTACCGATGCCCAGAAAAAATCCTCGGCTAACGGATATAGCATTTTGCAGAAACTATCGCTGCCACGCATCCGTGTGGATGAGGTTGCCCATTCTGTTACAGCTATTGGAAATATGGGTGGCGTGCAAATTAGAATTAATGGTATTGTTGTCGGCAAACAGGAGATGCTGGCACTTGAGCCAAACCTGATTGCCAAGATAGATTTTATAGACAATCCCGGTGTCAGATATGGTGACGGAATTGCATTCGTTATCAATATTATAACTAAAAATTCTGACAGCGGATACACTTTAGGGACAGACTTGACCTCAACTCTGACTTCGTTGCAAGGCGACGGAATGGTGTATGGTAAACGAAACTTTGGCAAAAGCGAGTTTACAGTGTCGTATGGGGGCGATGGTTACAGGCTTAATGGCGTAAAATCTACCCAAGTGGCTGACTATACCTTAAATGACGGCAGCGTTTATACCATAGAGCGCAACGATATTGAGTCACAGTATATGGCGTTTGGGCATAATATGAAACTGACTTACAATCTCGCTGACACAACGGCATACGTGTTTCAAGTTTCGTTGAGCGAGACTTTGGGCAGAACTCCAGAGAGCTATTCTGTCAAGGAAATTCTTGACGGGACGGACAAATCCATGGCAACAAGCAGATATAGCGGCAGAAACAACTCACCTGTGCTCGATATTTATTTCTTTCGCCAGATAACTCCCCGGCAGTCAATTACGGCAAATGCAGTCGGTACATATATCTCAACCAGACAGAGCAGTTATAACGATGAGGTAACTCTGTACCAATACGATGTTAATGGTAAATCAGCCTCTGCGTGGTCTGAAATTGTATACGAGAACCGGCTAAAGCCTTTTAACCTTTCGGCAGGTTTGAACTACCGATATAAATACACAAAAAATAATTATACTGGTGATGCCTTGGCGTTGACAGAGACAAACCAGGACGATGTCTATATGTTCTCGGAGATAAAGGGCTCGCTCAAAAAACTGAGATATTCGTTAGGTTTGGGAGCAAGCTATGTCAACTATGAGCAAAACGCCCATAAATATGACTATTGGACTTTCCGTCCCAAGGCTACGGTAATGTATGATTTTATCCATGGGATGCAGTTGCGCTATACATATTCCCAGAGGAACAGGGACTCACGGATTGCCATGACAAGCGATGCCACAATCAGGACAAACAGCATGGAATATACCGTTGGCAATCCAGACTTGAAACCAACTCGTGACACCGAGCATGCCATGAATTTATCATACAACGATTCACGTTGGTCGACTTTCACAGATGTGTTTTACAGACATTGCCACCGGCCAAACATGGCACTTTATGAGCGTACGGAGGATGATAAATTCATCTATACCCAGATAAATCAGAAAGAGATAGATTTGTTGTGCCTGACGGCATACGCCAGCTATTGGGTTATACCCGAAAAACTACAGGCCGCAGCCTCGGGAGGAATGCAGCGTTGTTTCAACTTTGGTAATTCGTACAGCCATTTCTATACCTCATGGTTCTACACAGGCTACATCACCGCGTATCTTGGCAAATTCACTCTTCAGGCGTATGCGGATAATGGATACCGGTGGCTTGAGGGGGAGACGAAAGGGCACAATTGCTCCAGCGCCGTGGTACGGGCATCATACCGCTATAAAGACTGGCAGTTCTCGCTGTCATGGTCAAACCCGTTTGCCGGCAATTACATGGCATCGGAGGGTGAGCTGATTAACCGTAATATTCATAAACTAACAAAGGATTATAATCTGGAAAATGGCAACAGACTCTCCCTCAGTATCTCATGGCGTATGAGCAAGGGAAAGAAATATCAGTCGGCGGAAAAGACCATAAATCTTAAGGATACTGACAATGGAATAATGAAATAGTCTGAAACTTTTTGGGGAATTAAATTGTAAAAAATAGCAGAATGAACATGCGAATTTCCCAATGATGTGAATATTGGCACTTGTAGAGATCTCAATCGAATAGTCACAGTAAAAGATACACTTTTTTGCACGAATAATTGAAGAAATACCACACTTTTTTGCACGAATGATGATTTTTTATTCTATTGTGAGTGTGGTTACAGCATAAAAGCCAAAGTGTCTAAACAACGAATTATGTTTAGACACTTTGGTTTTGTATTTCTTGTGTTGAGGTCTGTGTATCTTGCGGCCACCACATGTAGCGGCCATTCAAATTCGTGGCAAGTCAGAACTCGCTCGTGAAATGGAACTTTATGTCCTCAAAGTCTTGCTGAGCCATGCTGAGCACATAGCCCGAGTCGGCAAGGAACACGTCACGGCCCTCAATGTCTTTTGCCATATACTGGTATTTGCGCTTCTTGAAGTTCTCAAGTGCCGTGGCATTGTCGCTCTCTATCCAGCAGGCTTTGTGCAGGTGTACAGGCTCCCAACGGCATTTTGCGTTGTATTCGTTTTCAAGACGGTATTGGATTACCTCAAACTGCAATTGTCCGACGGTACCGACTACACGTCTGCCATTGAACTGATTTACAAATAGCTGAGCGACACCCTCGTTCATAAGCTGCTCAAGACCCTTTTGGAACTGTTTGCTCTTCATTGGGTCGTCGTTCTCAATGTATTTGAACATTTCAGGAGAGAACGAGGGCAGACCGCGGAAATGGAGAGTCTCGCCTTCGGTGAGTGTGTCGCCTATCTTGAAGATGCCGTTGTCTGGCAGACCTACGATGTCGCCGGGATAAGCCTCGTCAATGGTGCTCTTGCGCTGAGCCATGAACTGTGTAGGCGATGAGAAGCGGACCGTCTTGCCAAGCCTCATGTGCTGATATGGCTGATTGCGTACGAACTTGCCCGAGCAAACTTTGCAGAATGCGATACAGCTGCGGTGGTTAGGGTCGATGTTGGCTGTTATCTTGAATATAAAGCCTGTGAATTTAGGCTCCTCTGGCTCAACGAGCCGTTCCTCTGCTTGTGTCGGCTTTGGCGATGGCGCTATCTCAACGAAGCAGTTCAGAAGTTCCTGAACACCAAAATTGTTGAGTGCCGAGCCGAAAAATACTGGTGCAACCTCGGCAGAGCGGTATGTGTCTACATTAAATTCTGAATATACGCCATTTACAAGCTCAAGGTCGTCGCGGAGTTGCTGAGCCTCTCTCTCGCCGACATGCTGGTCAAGCTCGGCAGAGTTTATATCTACGGCAACTTTCTCGGTTACACGCTGTTTGTTAGGAGTAAAAAGATTTAGCTGTTGCTCATAGATGTTGTAAACACCCTTAAAGCGCAGACCCTGTCCGATGGGCCATGACAGAGGGCGCACCTTTATCTGAAGTTCCTCCTCAAGCTCATCGAGCAGGTCGAACGGGTCACGTCCCTCACGGTCCATCTTGTTGATAAAAATGATTACAGGAGTGTTGCGCATGCGGCAAACCTCCATAAGTTTTCTTGTCTGTGCCTCAACGCCCTTTGCCGAGTCGACAACGATTATGGCTGAGTCTACGGCTGTAAGCGTCCGGTAAGTGTCTTCTGCAAAATCCTGGTGTCCGGGTGTGTCGAGGATATTTACTTTATACGGGTCGCCTTCCTGTCCCTCTGGCAGATAGTCGAATTCCATAACCGAAGTTGAGACAGAGATACCGCGCTGTTTCTCGATATCCATCCAGTCAGAGGTGGCGGTCTTCCGTATCTTGTTGCTCTTTACGGCACCAGCCACTTGTATCTGTCCGCCGAAAAGCAGGAATTTCTCTGTGAGTGTGGTCTTACCTGCGTCAGGGTGAGAGATAATCGCAAAGGTTCTTCTTCTTTCTATTTCTTTTGACATATATTATGTATATAATTTGGAGTTACGGGTTATGAATTTTGAATTGTTCCCGCTTCGCTGCGAATAATAATTAATAATTAAAATCGGCTTTGGCGACAATTCGAAATTCAAAATTCGTAATTCATCAGTTTTTTGATGCACTTGGCAAGCGACTCTTCCCAATATGGAATCTCAATGCCGTAGGTGTTCTTGATTTTTGTCTTGTCGAGCACGCTGTAGTGCGGACGGTTTGCAGGGGTAGGGTATTCGGCGGTGTGAAGCGGTGCGACATTGCATGTTGTGATGCCTGCAATGCGGTGAATAGCTTTTGTAAAATCGTACCAGCTTATCACGCCCTCATTTGAGAAGTGATAAATTCCAGGCACAATGCCTTTATTAATGGCTGCCATTATTGCGTTTGCCAGATCGCCTGCGTATGTCGGTGTGCCTATCTGGTCGAAGATTACGCCAAGTTGCGGTTTCTCTTTTCCAAGACGGATCATTGTCTTTACGAAATTGTTGCCAAACGTAGAATAGAGCCATGCCGTGCGGATAATCATTGTTTTTGGGCATAGGCTCTGTGACAGCTGCTCGCCCTCAAGTTTTGTTGTGCCATAAACGCTGTTGGGGCATGTTGGCTCGTCTTCGGTGTATGGTGTGTGCGCGGTGCCGTCGAACACGTAATCGGTTGACACCTGAATTAGCCATCCGTCGCGCTTTGCCACGGCTGCGGCAAGGTATGAGGGAGCAGTGGCATTGAGCAGGCGGCAGAAGTCCCCGTTGCTCTCAGCCTTGTCTACGGCGGTGAATGCCGCACAGTTTACGATACCGTCGATGTTGTTGCTGTTGACGAATTTCTCAACAGCCTCCTTGTTTGTGATGTCGAGTTCGGCCACGTCTGTATTGAAGAACGTGTGCTGCGGGTTTTCTTTTTCCAAAAGCTGCATTTCGTTTCCCAATTGTCCGTTGCAGCCCGTTATAAGTATGTTCATAATATTTTATCTGTGTTTTTATTTTTATTCCTCGTCAAATTGCAGTCCCTCGGTCTTGTCCTTCTTGTAATAGTCGGAGAGCATGCCTATGAACGTTGTAATCTCATTTATGGCATGTTGTGTGTCTGGGCTTATCTCTTTTTGCTGGAGCCTGAGCATCATAACGCCGTAAAGGGCATTCATGCAGGTCTCTATCTCGCTGATGTCCTTGTCGCCACGGTTGCGAAGCTCAACTATGTATGGCAAAACTTTATAGTATTCAGCCGAATAGAATGGAAATTTCGGCGACTGCAGCAATTGTGCGTGCAGCTCACCGAGGTCCTGAAGCAAAATCTTGTTTATCTGCAGATGTCCCTTTTCGCGGCATCCCTCCTGGTTAATCATTGTTACAAGATTTCCCCACCAGTCGGTTTCCTCTTCCATCTGCTCCTCATTGAGCTGGAAATTGCAAAGGTACTCCTTCCTGATTTTTGTCAGCGAGCATCCGTATGCTCTGATAATGTCCTCTACCTGCCACATGTAGAGCAGGTATTCGGCGATAGAAGTCTTCCTTAATTCTTGTGCTATGAACATTTGAGAAAGATTATGAGTTTTTGTTTATATATGAGAAATAACAGGCTCTTGTAGTCCTAATAGAATGTGTACAGGTTGAACGTGGTGCCAATGAGCATCACCATGGAGAAGAAAATAACGAGACTGCCGATAATCTTGTTTATCAGCAGTATTCCGTTGTCGTCGAACTTCTCACGGACTTTGTCTATGAGCCAAGTCAGCCCATACCACCACAGCAGTGCGCCTCCCACAATGCTTGCATATCCGAGAGACATCTCAAAATGATGGTCGGGTATGACAAACGTGAACTGTGCGAACGTAGCCATGAAGATAAATATGATGAGAGGGTTGGAGAACGTAACAAGAAATGCCGTCAGCCCGTTGTGCCAAAACGAGCCTTTGTTGTTGCTGCTTTGGTGCATGTTTTTGGTTGGATTGTTGCGGAAACTATAAATTCCGAATATCAGCAACACAAGGCTTCCCACAATCTGAAGCCAGAATTTGTTTGTGGGGTTTGTGATAAGATCCATGACGAAGCTCATGCCGTACCCTGTTATCAGAGCGTAGATTATGTCGCTGACGGCAGCGCCCACGCCTGTTACAAAACCATACCAACGCCCCTTTTTGAGGGTGCGCTGAACACAGAGCACTCCCACAGGTCCCATAGGCGCTGATGCAAGTATTCCTATCAGAATACCCTTTACCATCACGCTGAGAATATCTATTTGAAATAGAAATGGCATAGTGGCTGCAAATTTACTAATAAATATTGAAACATTGTGCGTTTAATAAGAAAAATGCAGTCTCGCGTAATTTTTTTTGTTTTTTATTTTGCTTCCTGTTCTATTTTTGTATACCTTTGCATATAGTCCCTAAAAGGCTTCTTTACCAAATTAGAATCTAAACTTATATTTAACAACATTATTTCAATATGGAAACACAATCAGCAGTTATGAAGCCGTACGTAATCGGCTTGGATCTTGGAGGAACAAATTCGGTTTTCGGCATCGTTGACAGCCGTGGAGAGATTAAGGCTACTACAGCTATCAAGACACAGGGATATGAAACACCAGAGGACTATGCGGATGCGGCTGTTGAGGCTTTGCAAATTGTTCTCGACCAGGTGGGTGGCATAGAGAAAATTAAGGCTATGGGTATCGGCGCGCCTAACGGCAACTACTATAGCGGAACCATAGAGTTTGCTCCAAATATCAAGTGGGCACACAACGGCAAGGTGCCATTGGCAAAGCTTTTCTCTGACAGGCTTGGTGTTCCTGTGGCTCTTACCAATGATGCCAACGCTGCTGCTATCGGCGAGATGACATACGGTGTGGCGCGTGGCATGAAAAATTTCATTATGCTTACCCTCGGTACAGGCGTTGGCTCTGGTATCGTCATAAATGGCCAGCTTGTATATGGAAGTGACGGTTTCGCCGGTGAGCTTGGCCATGTTATAATGCGTCGTGAGAACGGACGCTCATGTGGTTGCGGCCGCTCTGGTTGTCTCGAGGCTTATTGCTCTGCAACAGGTGTTGCCCGTACAGCAAGAGAGTTCCTCGCAACAACAAGTGAGCCGAGCTTGCTTCGCGATATGAACCCAGAGGATATCACGTCTCTTGACGTGTCAATTGCTGCGTCAAAGGGCGACGAGCTGGCAAAGAAGGTTTACGACTTTACAGGCGAGATGCTTGGCGAGGCTTGTGCCGACTTCGCAGCGTTCAGTAGTCCGGAGGCATTTATTTTCTTCGGTGGTATGGCTAAGGCCGGCGATTTGATTATGAACCCGATTATGCGCAGCTACGACGAGCATGTCCTGAATATTTTCAAGGGCAAGGCTAAGTTCCTATTCAGTGGACTCGATGGCAGCAGCGCAGCTGTTCTTGGAGCGTCGGCTGTAGGATGGGATATTTGATAAAACGGATATTTCTCTTGGAAAAGCAAAATTTTTGGATCTTCTGGGATTTGGAGTGATGCTTAATCTTGCGCCGGCATATCAGTTTCTGCTATACAGGCTCTATAACATCAGAGCCTGCCACCCCCATAGCTTAACGGCGATGCCTTTTACCGTTCAGCCTTGGCTGAACGGTTGATGAAGCCTGTTGACTTTGCGCTTGAAGCCCATATATTTTACCGTTCAGCCTTGGCTGAACGGTAAAATGGGTTGTATCTCTCAGTTGATATATTTCTATATAGCCGGCATCACTCCAAATTTCGGACGAGTCTTATTTATAATAAGACACGATATCATTAATGAAAATCGTGTCTCTTGTTGGTGAAAATCAAGTTTTTTCCTAATCATCTGACATGTCGGCAACCATCTTTCTGTACATGGCATACATACGTGTGCGTGAGATAAAGCCTGTAAGACGGTTGTTGATGTCGACCACAGGCAGGTACTCGGCATTGCAGCTCTCAAACTTCTTCATTACCTCTTCCATAGGCTCGTTGGTATAGAGCACGGCTGGTACAGACACCATAAGCTGGCTGACGAGAAATTTGCAGTAAAGCTCTGTACGGAAAACTATGTGCCTGATTTTTGTAATGTCGACCTCGCCAAGCAGACGCCCGCAGTTGTCGACAACGGGGATAAATTCCGTCTGGCTCTTGCTCAATACGTTGATGAGTTTGCCGAGCTGCATGTCGGGAGCAACACTAAGATATTCTTTCTCGATGATGCTGTCCATATTCATAAGTGTAAGCACGGCACGGTCGGTGTGGTGCGTTATGAGTTTTCCCTGACGGGCAAGTCGCATGGCATATATGCTGTGAGGCTCGAAGATGCTGATTGCCATTACCGATACAACAGACACTATGATCAGCGGAACAAACATGTCGTAGCCACCGGTTATCTCAGCAATGAGGAATATACCCGTAAGCGGGGCGTGCATCACGCCTGCCATCACACCAGCCATTCCCAATAGGGTAAAATTCTTCTCTGGTACATAAACACCTATCTCGTACATGTTCCACAGACGGGAAAACAGGAAACCGCCGAAACCGCCAATGAATAGTGACGGGGCGAATGTGCCGCCGCAGCCGCCAGCACCGTTGGTACACGATGTGGCAAACACCTTTGTGAATAGTACGAGGGCAATATAGAGAACGAGCAGATTGCCGTGGCCGTAGAATAGGGAGTTGTTGAGAAGTTCGTTCCAGTCGGCCTCGGAGCGCCCGTTCAGCAGTATGTTGATGGCTGCATATCCCTCGCCGTAGAGTGCCGGGAAAAGGAAAATCAGCGAGCTGAGCATAATGCCGCCCACGGCAAGCTTGCCGTAAGTGTGTTTCTTCATTTTTGCGAATATTCCCTCACAGAAGGTCATGGTACGGATGAAGTAAAGGCTTATGAGGGCACAGAATATTCCGAGAAGCACGCATGCCGGCAAGCGGTCGACTTCCCATGCGCTGTCGAGCTTGAATGAGAACAGGGAGTTGCTGCCCATAAGAACCCATGTGAACACATTTGCCGTGATGCTCGACACCAATATTGGAAGCAGCGATGCCATGGTGAGATCTACCATCAGAACCTCAAGCGTGAATACAAGTCCAGCTATCGGAGCCTTGAAAATTCCGGATATGGCGGCCGCCGCGCCGCAGCCCACAAGCAGCATAAGCGTCTTGCTGTCTATCTTGAACAACTGTCCGAGATTGGAGCCAATGGCGGAGCCTGTCAGCACTATTGGCGCCTCGGCTCCTACCGAGCCGCCGAAACCGATGGTTATTGCGGATGCTATAACTGAAGACCAGCAGTTGTGTGACTTAAGGTGCGAGCGTTTTGTAGATATGGCATAAAGTATTCGGGTTATACCGTGCGATATGTTGTCGCGTACCACGTGGCGCACGAACAATGATGTGAGGTATATACCGATAACAGGAAACACCAGATATAGCCAGTTGAATGTCGACACATCGAAACCGTGGGTCAATATAGCCTGTATCTGGTGTATCAGCGAATGCAGTATGAAAGCTGCTATGGAGGCAAGAATGCCTATCATGAATGCAAGGATAAGCAGTACCTGACGGTCTGTCAAGTGACTGTCTTTCCATGCTAAAATCTTTGCAAACAATGTTTTCTTGTTTTTATTTGGTTATTGTTTCTGCGCTTAGTCTATGTAGTCTATTTTCTGATAATAGAGACCTCACCGTCGCGGTTGAGCTTTATGATGCTCGACGGTGTGTGTGGCTTATGCTCCTGCCGGCGCGCATGGCATACGTAGTCTACGGCATTCAGGATTTCCTCGCTTATGTCGCGGAAGTTCTGCGCGGCAGGCTCTCCGCTTATGTTTGCGCTTGTGCTCACAATGGCTTTCTGAAATCTGTAGCAGAGCTCTTTCGAAAAATTCTCTTTGGTTAGGCGCATTGCAATGGTGCCGTCTTCGGCTATCAGGTTGGGTGCAAGATTTACCGCATCATCAAGAATTATGGTTGTTGGTCTCGTGGCAAGCTCAAAGATGTCCCATGCCACATTTGGCACATTGCGTACATAGCGTTGCAGCCTCGCATCTGAGTCAACAAGGCATATCAGTGCCTTGGAGTCGTCGCGGTGCTTTATCTTGTATACTTTGGCAACAGCCTCTGGATTTGTTGCGTCACATCCTATACCCCATACCGTATCGGTAGGATAGAGTATCACTCCGCCCTTACGCATAGTCTCTACGGCGTTTCTAATGTCTTCCTCTGTTTTCACAATCTTTTTATATTATTTGATATTTTGTGCAAATGTACACAAAAAACATGAGATATTAATATGGGCAGAATAAAAAATATCCTTTTTTGTAGAAAGATAATACAAAAGAAAGGATTTTTGCCCTTTTCCGTTAATTCGTTTTGCAGTATCAGCTATTTGTAGTAATTTTGCGCATATATGGAAAAGAAAGATTTAAGAATAGTGTTTATGGGTACCCCAGAATTTGCTGTGGGTACGCTGAGTAAACTCGTTGAAGAGGGATATAATGTTGTGGCTGTAGTAACTCAGCCCGACAAGCCTGTGGGCAGACATCAGGACACGCTGCAGCCGTCGGAAGTGAAGAAATATGCGCTTGAGCATGGGCTGCCAGTGTTGCAGCCGGTAAAGATGAAGGACCCTGCTTTTGTTGAGGAGCTTGCGTCGTACAGGGCAGACCTGCAGGTTGTTGTTGCTTTCAGAATGTTGCCAGAGGTTGTTTGGGCTATGCCAAGGTTTGGCACTTTCAACGTGCATGCGGCATTGCTTCCAAAATATCGTGGGGCCGCACCGATTAACTGGGCGGTGATAAATGGTGAGACAGAGACTGGTGTGACGACATTTTTCCTTGACCACGACATCGATACCGGGCGTATCATAGACAGAAAGCCGTTCCCTATTCCTGACGATGCAGATGTGGAATATGTCTACAACGGTCTTATGAGGCTCGGCGCATCGTTGGCTGTTGATACCGTAGATAAGGTTTTGGCTGGCGACGGTAAAGTTGAGTCAAAGGAGCAGGCAAAGTTTATCGCTGATGAGAAGCTGCCCGTTGCGCCAAAGATTTTTAAGGAGACATGCCAGATTAATTGGAACATGCCTGCAAAGAAAGTGTATGACTTCGTTCGTGGACTCTCGCCTTATCCCGGAGCTTGGGGGAATGTGACTCTTGACGGAAAGTCTATGACACTGAAAGTTTTCAAAACTCTTAAGACTGGTAAGTCAAAAGTTGGAGAGGCAGGTGAGCTGTTTGTCGAGAAAGGACATTTGTATGTGAATACTCAAGACGGGTTGCTTGAGATGTTGATGTTGCAGCAGTCAGGAAAGAAGAGGATGGCTGCACGTGATTTTGTTAATGGGCTAAGGCTGTAGAGATATTTACAACAAGATTAATATTTCAAATATCATCCGCAATATATTTTTATTGTATGCGGATGATATTTTTTTTGTTTTTTGTTTGAGATCACTACATGTAGCGGCCCTACATTTTCAATGTGTATCAGAATTGCCACCAACGCTTTTTGGGCTTTTCATTCTCTAATATTGAACCAAACGACTCCTTGATAATCTGCTCGTATGTCTTATTGTTGGTAATCATTTGGTAGATGGTCCCCCAATCGGGAAGTCCTCCTACCTGTCGGTCGTCGATGAATAAATCTGCTTTTATCTTTCTGGAAAAGTGACGGTTTTTTGTTATATCTTCCTCAGGATAGTCTCTGTTAATGGCCCAAAATTCCACTCCGCGGTCTTTGCACCAGTTTATGGCGTCATCAAGCAGTTTCCCCTCGCGACAACTCCAAAGCACAAGCTGATGCCTCTCTTTAATAAGCATTTTCAGAGTATCGGTGGCGAATAACCGTTCTTTACCGATTTCTGGATATTTGTTCTCAACTATTGTTCCGTCAAAATCTACTGCTATAATCATTTTTTTATTTTGAGTTGACGAGTAAACAAGTTGACAAGTAGACAAGTGTTGGTCTTTAAACTTTAAACTTGTCCACTCGTCAACTTATTTACAATTTTATAGATTTGTCGTCTTTATTGCCATAGTGACTTTTTCCATAGTGTCCATACGAGCCATAGCTGCCATATTGTCCGTAGTGTCCATAATGTCCGTATGAGCCACGTTGCGTCTTACTGCTGCGGCCATAACGTCCGAAATTGCCATAATTACCGTAGCCGTAATAGTAGCTGTACTTTTTCTTTGACATGTCGATGCCGTTCAGAACTATACTCATGTTAGGCAATTTGTTCTCGAATGCCAAGCTGTTTATAAGGTCGAAGCTTTCTTTTGGTGTATAGTCTGCGCGGCACATATACACGGTGGCATCTGCGACACGGCTTATTTGTATGGTGTCGGTGACGAGACCAACTGGGGCTGTATCAATTAGAACGTAGTCGTACATGTCGCGAAGTTGACTTATTATTATGTCAAGTGACTCACGTGCGACAAGTTCTGTTGGGTTTGGAGGTATAGGACCAGCCATTAGTAAGTCAAGATTGTTGTTTATTCCAGAATGGATAATCTGGTTACAGATTTCCTCTTTGGTTGGATGCTCTTTTATTAAGAGATTGGTGATGCCGTGTTGTTTGTCATCAATCTCGAAGAGCTGTGCCAGACGTGGTTTGCGTATGTCCAGACCAACAAGTATTGCTTTTTTGCCGAGCAGGGCGAAACTTACCGCAAGGTTGGCTGCTGTAAAGGTTTTGCCTTCTCCCGATGTCGTTGAGGTAAACATAACAACCTTCTGCCCTTCTTTAAGCATGAAGTTTAGGTTGGTACGCATAGAGCGGAAAATCTCCTCAATTTGGCTGTTGTTATTCTCGTGTACAACGATGTCGGCTTTTGTTTTCGCCGCCTCGCTTGCAACGGCAACATCTGCGATGATGGGCAGAGCTGTAAGGTTTGCCACATCGTCGTGCCCCTCAATCTTATAACGGAAGAATTGAAGAATGAACAGAATTCCAGAAGGTATGGCAAGGCCTATTAGCAGAGCTATAAGCATTATAATAGTTTTCTTAGGACTTACTTTCCCACCAACTGCAGGGTCGTCAATCAATTTGCCCTTATCGGCAGTTGCAGCCAGAGATATTGAGTTCTCCTCACGCTTTTGCAGAAGCATAAGGTATAGTCCTGATTTTACTTCCTGCTGACGTCCAATCTGGGTAAGCATGCGCTCTTGTTCTGGAGTAGACAATATCTGTCCTCTGTATTTGTTGTATTGTGAGTGAATGGCATTCCGTTGTATCTCAACATTGCGCCGTGCCTGAACCATAGCGCGGCGGATGCTGTTAGACAGGTCGTCAAGTTGAGATGTCAGAGGTGTTACCGTCGGTGATGATTCGCTGGCGCTTTTCAGCATTCTGTTTCTTTGAAGTACAATGTCGTTGTATTTATTTATAAGGGCTGTGGCCGAAACATCTGTCAGTCCTACGTTTGAGGGTAAAGTCTGATATTTGTTGTCGGGCTGGTTCATATAGTCGTTTATGCTGTTCAGCAGCTCTACCTGTGTGTTGGCCTCAGCCAGACGCTGTGCATATTGCTCGGCGTTGCCAATGGCTTGTCCGGCGTTCATTTTGAGTTCAACCATATTGTTGGCCTTCTTGTAGCTCTCAAGCTGACCTTCGGTGCTGCCGAGTTCTGCATTGATTTTCTCCAGTCGTCCATTTATGAATTCCTCTGTTCTTACAGCCACTTCGTTTTTGTCTTCATTGGCTAAGCGGTTGTAGCATATTGTAAGCTGTCTGAGGTAGTCAACAGCACGCTGTGGACTCTCGTCTTTGATTACAAGCTGTGCTATTGTTGTCATCTTGCTGGTCTGGCTAACCGACAAAGCGCCAACATATTTGTATGCCTCGTATTTTGGCGAGTTGATGATTACTTTAATTTTTTCTCCATCCTCCATTGGGGTATTGGTGTTGGATTTGAAAGAGAGAATACCAGCCCGTGTGCCTATTGTGGCAGGAAGCAGAGAGAACGTCTTGTCGACCGGATAAGGACCGTCGGCTTCGTTTTCATTTATAGGTACATAATATTCTCCTGTCACATGGTACTTCCCGTATTCTCTCGTTATTTCAAGCTCTATGCTGGAGTTGAGTTTCTCAAGGTGCGCTGGGTCTACATCTACGCTTATAGGATTGGTCTTATAAAGCAGATTGTACTTGATTTTATTCTTATAATAATAGTTGACGTATAGTTTCAAGTCTCTGACAGCTTGTTCGGCAATGGAATGAGAACCCAATATTTCCATTTCGTTGTCGATGCCGTTGGAGTTGTTCATAAGTCCTAATGTGGCATTGTTAAGCAAGTTGTTGCGGCTGTTGTTTGTTGTTCCGTCATTGTCCTTGATAAGAATCTTAGCGAATGCCTGGTATACCGGTGTCGTATAGCGTAGATATATTATTGCGGCTCCAATACAAACCAGCAGTGAAAGGGCAAACCATTTCCAGTTCAGGATAATGGCTGTGTAAATAGCAGCGAAGTCGGAGGATGACTGTTCTTCCTGTTCTGATTGAACGTTTGCTCCTTCTATTTCAAAATGCTTGTTTTCTTCCATTTTTGATAATTATGTTTTGTTTGTATTTTATTCTATTATCTGTAACAGATATTTTCCGTAGTCATTTTTTGCCATAGGCTCTGCAAGTTTACTGAGCTGTTCTTTTGTAATCCAGCCCTTCTTGAAGGCAATTTCCTCAAGACACGCAACTTTAAGTCCTTGGCGCTTCTCTATAACTTCAATGAATGTGCTTGCCTCGCTGAGGCTGTCATGGGTGCCGGTGTCAAGCCATGCAAAACCTCTTTGGAGAGTGCGCACCATAAGGTTGTTCTGCACAAGATACTCTTGATTTACAGTTGTTATTTCCAGTTCGCCTCTTGCACTTGGCTTAATATTTTTTGCAATCTCTACGACGCTATTGGGGTAGAAATATAGTCCCACAACCGCATAATTGCTCTTGGGGCATTTTGGTTTTTCCTCAATGCTCAGACAATTGCCGTTCTCGTCGAATTCTGCCACTCCATATCTCTCAGGGTCGTTTACCCAATAGCCAAACACGCTTGCCTTTCCTTGTTTTGTTGCCTCTACACTGTCACGAAGCAAGCCGCTGAAGCCTGCTCCGTAAAAAATATTGTCACCTAACACAAGGCATACATCATCGTTGCCGATAAACTCCTCGCCAATAATGAATGCCTGTGCCAAACCGTCGGGACTTGGTTGTTCGGCGTAAGATATGTTCAGTCCAAGTTCATCTCCGCTACCAAGAAGACGTTTGAAACCTGGCAGGTCGTAAGGAGTTGATATTACTAAAATATCGCGTATGCCGGCCAGCATCAATACAGACAGGGGATAATAAATCATTGGCTTATCGAATATAGGGATAAGCTGCTTGCTAATTCCTTTTGTTATAGGGTAGAGACGGGTTCCAGACCCTCCTGCCAAAACTATTCCTTTCATATTTTTGTTTAATTTAAATTCTTATGTGGTTTAATATGCGTTTTTGTCTGGGATGATAATGCTCTTGGCTGTTAGGAAAATTATCTTTAGATCAAGAGCGAACGACCAGTTCTCGATATACCAGATATCTCTTTTGATGCGTTCCTCCATTTGCCAAACCTCTTTGGTCTCGCCTCTGAAGCCCGTTACTTGGGCATAGCCTGTGATGCCAGGTTTGCAGAAATGGCGCACCATATATTTGTCAATGATTTTGCTATATTCCTCTGTGTGCTTGAGCATGTGGGGGCGTGGGCCGACAATGCTCATATTGCCCTTCAGCACATTGAAGAACTGTGGCAGCTCATCGATGTTTGTCTTGCGCATAAAGTTGCCGAAAGGAAATTTTCGGGGGTCGTTCTTTGTTGCCTGCTTTTCGTCGGAGTCTTTGTTTACATGCATTGAACGGAACTTTATACATTTGAAAGTTTCTCCGTTTATTCCAGTCCTATACTGTTTGAAAAACAAAGGTCCCGGACTTTGTACCTTGATAATAAATGCGATTATCGGCAGGAATGGCAGCAGCAACAGGCAAACAATACTGCTGAATGCGATGTCGAAACCACGTTTTCCCGCATAGCTCATTACATTTGTCAACGGCTCAACGTGATTTGTATAGACATTGAAATCACCGACAATTTCAGGCTTGAGGCTTAATTGGAAATTGCCGAATTGTCTTGGTACATAATAGAAACGGATTACGTTTCTGTCGCAAAATTCCATTATTGATTTTATGTCAGCGCTGCGGTCATGAGGCAGACAGCAGAATATCTCGTGTACGGCTGACAGCATAAACAGCTTTTTGCCAGTTTGCACATCGTGGGAAAGCTCCTTTGAAAGTTCTTTTTTGTCGTTGTCTGAAACAAGAAGGCTGCTGTTCATTATGGAGTGCAAATCTGATATTGTTCCTAAATATTTGAAATCACTGCTTACTTCAGCCATAACATCGTCAGCAAAATATCCTATTACCCTATAGCCTGTGGCATAATCTTTCATAATGCTGTTGTACAAAATGGCATTGGCCGGGTCGTTGCCTACAAATACCACGCTTGCTGTGTTTCCACCAGACTTTCTATATAATTGCAGAACATATTTTTCGACTATTCTTGATGTAAAAACAATAATGAATAATACAGGTGCCGATACCAGCATGAAATTGAATATACCGCCTGTTTCCGGCAATAATAATTTTATACACAGAAAGAAAATAGAGCAACAGCAAGCACTTAGTTTCAGAACCTGCTTAAATATTGTGATATATTTGACTTTTCTAAAATGAATGACAGTGGAACACATGAATTGTGCAACGGTCATTGAGGCGTTTAGAACAAAGAAAACTATTTTCGTTGACTTGTAGAAAACGGAAGGTACAATGGCAGGCACTAACTCCATAAAAGTCAGCAATATCATATTTGTGATGATGAAATCAGAAATAATTACCAGCAATTTTATTAAATCATTGCCATTTCTGTTTATTTTTTGTGCCATAAATTTAAAACCCTTTTGTTTCTATTGGGGATATTTCTAAATTTTGGGCAAAATTACTGATAAATTTCCACAATAGGAAATATTAATGCGCTTTTTTATGTACTGACATGATTTTTGTTGTCGTTTGTCAATACACAGTTTGCCTGTTGTTGATTGACGTTGGTTATTTATATTAAGAAATTTTGTAGTTCGGATTATTTGTGTTAATTTTGCATTCGAAAAATCACTATTGTTAAATTGTAGATAAACATTATGAACTTAATACAGAAACTGTTTGGCAAAAAGGAAAACGAAAGTAAGACAGGCGGAATGCAGGATTATATGACTCTCATAAGAGTATATTTTCAGGCCTCGATAGCAGCTAATGTCGGTATCACCAATCTTGCTATGGTGCCCGATTTGAGAGTGTTCAAATCTTCGTTCCATGTACCCACTGTCAACAACAAACTCGGTGTGGGCGAGAAAAAATATTGCATGAAGATGATGAGCGAAATCTATGGTACCGATGACAACTTCTTTGCGGAAATAGACCGGAGTGTCAAGAAAAATTGCCGGAAATTGCAGGATGTTCAGGTGTATCTGCTCCAGTTCCAGGGCTTTACACAGGATATTATGATGCTTGCTGGCAATCTGATGAAATTCAAGCTCCGTCTGCCCTCTTTCTTTAAGAAGGCTATAAAAACAATGACGGAAAAAACAGTTCACGATATATTTACCAAGAACGATTATTCCGATGCAAGCGTGCTTAAAACTATAGTGGCTGTGCGCCAGTACAATAAACGCCTCGGTTTTAGCGAGAAGTGGATAAGCGACTTTGTGTACCAGGTAGTTATGCTTGCCAAGAAAGAGCCAAAAGCGGCAGAATAATAGCTTGCAAGATGACAACGGCAAGTTAAAAATAGTCTTATGGTGAAAAAAAAGACTTTTTGACTTGTTGTTGTCGAATAATTTTGCTAAATTTGTAGCCAAATTGAATATTCTATGGATGCCAATGAGAAGACATTGAACGCTTTTACAACACGCGTGAGGCAGATGATTCTCCAGTACAGTGAGACAAAAAAGGAGAATGAGGAGCTTTATGCCATGGTTGACGAGCGCGATGCCAAAATCAAGAGTCTTGAGGCAAAACTCGAGCAGGCAAACAGGAATTGTCAGATGTTGAAGATGGCCAAGATGCTTGAAATTACCGACGGAGATATGGAAACGGTGCAAAAGCGGGTGTCGAGGCTTATCAGGGATGTCAACAAATGTATCACGCTGTTAAGCGATAAGTGACACGCAACATGGCTGAAGAGAACAAGGAGAAATTAAATATAAGACTGTTTGTCTACGATATGGAGATTCCACTCCGCTGTGAGCGCAGCGAAGAGGTGTATTATCGGAAGGCGGGCAAACTTATAACCGAGACATTAAACACATATTACTCTTATTTCAAAGGAAAAAAGAGTGATAAGGAGATATTGTATGCAGCTCTTATTGATATAGCGATAAAATTTGAGAAAGAGGCTGCCCGCAATGATCTCGGCCCCGTAACGGATATTCTCTCTAAGTTGACTTCAGAGATTGAGGACACCCTGAAGAAATAGAGAATATACATTATTTAAATGACTTATAAATGATTACAACTGTTATTATTACAGCCGTTATCGCACTTCTCATAGGAGGTCTTGGCGGCTATGCTTTTTTCCGTTATGTAATAACCGGAAAATATAAACAAATGGTCAGTGCTGCCAATAAGGAAGCCGAGGTTATAAAAGAGAAAAAACTTCTTGAGGTGAAGGAGAAATTCCTGAACAAGAAAAGTGAGCTTGAAAAGGAAGTGCAGCAGCGCAACCAGAAAATCCAGCAAAGTGAGAACCGCCTCAAACAGCGTGAAATCTCTCTGAACCAGCGACAGGAAGAACTTGGACGCAGAAAGCAGGAGGTTGAGCAGAACCAGCAGCGCATAGACAACGAGAAGAAACTCATTGCGCAGAAGCAGGAGGAGCTTGAGAAAATGCAGAGCCAGGAGCGTGAGAAACTTGAGGAGCTCTCGGGGCTTAGCGCAGAGGAGGCAAAGAACCGCCTTGTTGAGAGCATGAAGGACGAGGCGCGCACAAATGCCGCAAGCTACATCAACGAGATTATGGACGAGGCTAAGCTCAACGCAAACGCACAGGCCAAGAAAATCGTTATTCAGACCATTCAGCGTGTAGCCACTGAGACGGCTATCGAAAATTCTGTCAGCGTATTCCACATTGACAACGACGAGGTTAAGGGCCGTATTATCGGACGTGAGGGCAGAAATATCCGTGCTTTGGAGGCTGCCACAGGTGTAGAGATTGTTGTCGATGACACTCCCGAGGCTATCGTAATCTCTGCTTTCGACCCTGTGCGCCGTGAGGTTTGCCGTCTGGCGCTTCATCAGCTTGTTGCTGACGGACGTATTCACCCGGCACGCATCGAGGAGGTTGTCTCAAAAGTTAAGAAACAGCTTGATAACGAGATTATTGAGACTGGTAAGCGCACTGCCATCGACCTTGGCATCCATGGGCTGCATCCAGAGCTTATCCGCATCGTCGGCAAGATGAAATACAGAAGCTCATACGGTCAGAACCTGTTGCAGCATGCGCGCGAGACTGCAAACCTGTGTGCTGTAATGGCTTCAGAGCTGGGGCTGAACCCGAAGAAGGCAAAACGTGCAGGACTGCTGCACGATATCGGTAAGGTGCCAGACGAGGAGAGCGAGTTGCCACACGCACTCTA
>OGLR01000094.1_pt1 | contig 50894 bp, 47 predicted proteins | sample 1572931 | NCBI WGS metagenome assembly OGLR01 (sample SAMEA2581997, study PRJEB24529) | metagenome | biome: Human gut stool | place: China | collected 2011 | reverse complement strand
ACTGATAAAAGGAAGGTTCCGCAGAAATGCCGCATATTTTCCGGCATCGATGACCTTGCCTCCACCGATAGAGATCACCGCCTTTGCCTTGTTGGGAATGGCGAAAGCCAGCGTAATGATATCGTCAATATCCACCGTATCCAATTCATTGTATTCCAGAACATTCACGTCCGCTTCCTTCAGTGAATTCATGACCAGCTCTCCGAACATATCGATCAGTCCGTTACCGAAAAATAACACTACCTGATCCAGACCTTCCGTTTTTAAATAACCACCGATCTTACCTAATGCCCCGTTTCCGATCTTCAGGATGGACGGGATCGCCATCTCTTTTCCTATCTGCATGGTAATCTCTCCTTTAACATTTCATAAAAAAACTTTGCCCGAAACTGCGTCCGGACAAAGTCATTTTACACTGTTTTCTATTTCAGTTCAACTTACAATTGGATCCCGAACATCTGCAGCACCCAGCAGATCAGTCCCAATGCCCAGCTGGCGAAAATTCCGTACAGGATCACAGGTCCTGCAATGGTGAATATCTTGCAGCCGATACCGAATACCTGTCCTTCTTTCTGGTATTCCACCGCCGGGGCTGTCACGGAATTGGCAAAGCCGGTGATGGGTACCAAAGTACCGGCCCCGGCGTACTTGGCCAGCCGCTGGTACCAGCCCAATCCGGTCGTTAAAACCGAGAGAAAGATGAGGGTAACCGAGCACCAGCTGCCTGCCGTCTGGGGATCCATTCCCAGCACATTGCCGGTATAGTTCAGGATTCCCTGCCCGATACAGCAGATGATCCCACCGGTCAGAAACGCTTTTCCCATCTGTGCCCAAAGATTGTGGGTGGGGGTCACCGATTTGACATACTGTTCGTATTCCTGCTTCTGCTGTACATCCGGTTGTGCCGGATTCCCGGACATATGCGGGGTCTCTTTCTGCATCTTCTGCTGATTGCCCTGTTTTGTGTCTTCCTGTTTCATAGATGTACCATGCCTTTCCGCCGCCCGGCCGCTTGCACGGCAGGCAGACTCTGTGACTGCTCTCTCTGATAACAGAATGTCCGTTTTCACTCTTTTTATGTATGCTTCTATTTACAAATTTTCTTTTAACACAGTTTTCTTCCATAAAAACAGACTTCTCAACAGCTCCGCGACCTCTGCCACGACGGTATCCATATCATTTCCGGTATCCGTGATCTGTTCCGCATCCATAAGATTATGATCTTCTGCCAGTGTCTTGTGCACCATATCCGGTGTCGCCACCATCTGCTGCAATTTCACCGCGTCATAATAATACCCCGGTGTCACATCCACCGGAAGCCATCCAATACCGTCGAAATAGACCTCCGCGGTCGCAGGATCCTGCGGCCGCGGAACGCGTTATCCGCATTCTGTTCCCGATTCTCTGTTGTCGTTTTCTCTTCGATACTGCCTTCCTCTGCCAGAGGCAGCTGAAAAAACACGGTGAAATCCGAGCCCTTATCTTTCAGACTCTCTACGACGATTTCTCCGCCCATGAGCTGTACCAGCTGATCCGTGATGGCCATACCGATTCCGGTGTCATGTACCCGGATCATGAGGTCCACACCGTTTTCCTGTAAAAAAGTCTTTTCTTCTTTCCTGTGGTTCTGACTGTCCACCGGATTCCGGCTCCCCATCTTTTTCCGAAAAAAAGAAAGAACCAGAATTTTGTTTTTTCTTTGGTATTTTTTCAGATTGTAAGCAATTACACTGTTTGACGCTCTCTTTTTTTCATGCGATAATGGGCGATGAGTATAAATTTTATTTCATGAGGGAGATTATTATGAAAAAAAGAACAAGGAAAAAGTTACGGGCCCTTTGGGGTCTGCTGCTGGTCCCCGTGGTTCTGACCGGGTGCCGCATCCGTACCACGCCTATGGGCGTATTTGCACAGATCCTGGAGTATGCCGGACAAAACAATTCGCAGGCATCCTCGCCTCACGGTCATGGTACTTACCATACCGAATCACAGCCGTCTTCCACCCCTATTCCCCAGATGGATTACGACTCGCTGGATGCTATCGGTGAGGTCCAGACCATCATGGTCTATCTGGTAGGCTCAGATCTGGAATCCGATTACGGTAATGCCAGTCTGGATCTGGACGAGATGGAAACGGCCGGAGTGGACACAGCGCACAATAATATTCTGGTCTATGCCGGTGGTGCATCCGAATGGCAGGACCGCGGCCTGTCCAGTGACGAATGCACCGTCCTGCTGTTGACCGACACCGGTTTCGTCCCCGTGGATACCTATCCGGCGGAAAACATGGGGGATCCCCTGACTTTGAGCAGCTTTTTAAATTACGGTTTTGATTTCTTCCCGGCAGATTCCTACAGCCTGATCCTCTGGGATCACGGCGGCGGACCAGTGCTGGGCTACGGCGTAGATGAGAATTTCCGTGACCTTCTGACGCTGGATGAACTGTCCGAGGCGCTGGAAGATTCCGTGGGTGCACACATGACAAAACTGGAATGGATCGGCTTTGATGCCTGCCTGATGAGTTCCCTGGAAGTGGCTTCCGTGCTGGCTCCCTACGCCAACTATATGATTGCCTCCCAGGAGACCGAACCCGGTTGGGGCTGGAATTACGATTTCCTGTCAGAGCTGTCCGATGAGGTGATCCCAGGCGATGTCATGGGGGAATATATCGTGGATTCCTACATGGATTACGGGGAATACGTCTTCGACATCTATCCGAATCTGTATTCCGACCTGACGCTCTCCTGCGTCGATCTGAGCGCCTATGCTGAAGCCGAAGAAGCTCTGAACGATTATTTTGCGGAACTGGACACTTCTCTGGATGTGCAGAATTACCCCAGACTGGTGCGTAACCGTGCACGGGTGAGAGACTTCGGTACTTACTCCTCCGATATGAATTACGGCATGGTGGATGTCCTGCATCTGTTAGAACTGGTGGGGAATGATTCTGAAGCCGCACAGGCTGCCACAGAGGCCGTAGAAAACTGTATCGTCTATTCCGACACCAACATGGACAATGCCGGAGGAATCTCTATCTGCTATCCTTACCAGACGGATACGGATTACCGGGATGCCTGCATTGAAATGTTATATTATCTGGACTTTGCTCCCAATTACACCCGTTTTCTGGAAGATTTTTACGCCATTGAAAACGGTGACACCCTGCTGGCAGATCGAGAGATCTCCAATGCGGAGACTTCCGTCACCACCCAGAACGACGGTGCTTACGATGAATCCGACATTACCGTGCAGCTGACCCCCGAACAGCAGGCGAACTTTGCCTCCGGCGGCTACTACATCCTCTGCAAAGCCAGGGACGAAGGCTATATTACCGCGGAGGAAGACGAACGTGCCGATGATATGTATCTCTTCATTCAGGGAAGTACCCGTGTGACTCTGGATGAAAATGGTTTCTTACATGCTGCTTACAAAAATAATGCTGTCTACATGCAGGATCAGGACGGTCTCTCCGATATTCCCATGATCCTGACAGAGACCGATATCAGCGACACAGAGAATCGTTATCTGGCACATGCGGTGCTGATGAATTATACTGACAACTGGGAATCCCAGACGGCGAAAGTACAGATCGTCGTCAGCGACGAATATCCCGATGGTATCATCCGTAGTGCGATTCCTCTGGATCATGACGATGCGGAATTGCAGAGTGCCAGCAAGCAGTTGATCCATCTGGATGACTATGAGACTATGTCCTTAGTGGCAAGATGCAGCTACGTGACCCGGGATGATAACGGTAATCTGTTGAACTTCTTCGACTGGGAAAAATCCGGCTGGATGATGGGCTTCGATGTGGATCTGACCGGTGATTATCATACCGTGGTACAGCCGCTGGATCACCCGGAAAATTACGTATGCATCTTCTTCATGAAGGATTCCCAGGGGAATACCTCTTATTCCGAAATGATTCCGCTAAAATAAGGGAAGGTCAGCTTTCCAGCTCTTTTCCTTCTCTTCCTGCTTGTTCGATCAGGGTCTTATCCACGTCGGTCTCGTAGTTTTTGATGGAGACTTCGACGGGGGTAGGATCCTTGGTCAGGCGCCTGCCACCGACATGATTGAAGAAAACGATAATGCCAGCTGCCAGCCCAAGAGAATAGAATACTTCCAACGTATTCAAGCCTCCGGGTTCAGCACCCATGGCCATCCGGTACACTTCCGTGAAAACCTCATTGATCCCCACATCATTATGGTAAGCCATGATCGTATAGGCTGTACCGAAAAAGCTGATCAGGCACACAAAAGCAGCCTTGATCCACTGCTGCCAGCCTTTGTGTCTGTTCACACAGATCCATTCCACCAGCACATCTGTCTCTCCAACCACCTGCACATCGATCTCCGGACAGATTTCTTCCATAAGACTTACCAGTTTCAGACAACTGATCACACATCGTTTTTCGCCGTCCTTGGGAAAATGATAAATTTTGATGGCTTTTAGTTTTGCCTGCAATACCGGATCCTGACAGCGAATCTCTGCCACATCTTTCAGGAAAACATCCTGTGCCTGCACCTCCGCACTTCTGTCACATTTCAGATAAACCGTCTGCTGCTTCATATACCCTGTCCCTTCCTGCCGTTTCTGCTCTGCATAGACATATTTTCCCAGATTGTCCATATTATTTGTGTGCTTGCTCCTCCGGAAGAATTCCCCTGCTTATTGCACGGTTCGATGCAGTTCTGTGGCAAAATAAAACAGTGACCCGCAGATCTTTCCCGCTGCCATCCCCAGAATGGCCCCGCCCAGCCCGTGGCGGAAAGAGATTCTTCTGGCAAAAATAGGAATACTGTCCAGCATCTCAGCAATGGCCAGCGCCAGACAGCCGATGAACATTCCGGCAAACAGCCCGAAAACCGCCTGTGCTCCAATGCCCGCTGCCGTCCACAGCCTCATCTGTTCCGGGAAGTGTTCCCGCAGATAATTTCCCCACTGACTGTACTCTGGGAAAATCGTAACAAAACATCCCGCCAGCGTCCCGAAAATGACCATTTCCTCATAGAGAAGTACATAACGTGCGGTATGGGTCTTGCCTGCGAACCGGGGGATCAGCCCCACCGCCACCAGCACTGTAAACACTCCGGCTGCCGACAGCAGGCCGTAACTGGCCCCGGTTACTATGAGCAATAATTGTCTGATCAGCATCTCCGTTCCCCTTTCGCAAAGTTCTGCTCCCGGCAGTTATCAAAGGATCTGCAAATGATCTTTTTCTGCACACAATAGAATATCCCAAAACCGAAAATCATATACGGATGGCATTTTTTTCCAAAATGTGCTATACTATCTTTATATATGTGCAGACGCTGCCCCACTTACTGTTTGCGTCGTTTTGAGTGAAGAATTTTAGATTTCAAAATATATGTGAGGTTTTACAACTATGAATACAGCAGATACGACTGAAAATACAGAAAAAAAGACGAGTACACTTCCCGCAAAAAAAGTCTCCGATTCCGAGACCCATCAGCTGCACGTAGTCATTCATCCGGATATCAACGGCTTCGGCAGACTGTTCGGCGGAAGACTTTTGGAATGGATCGACGAAGTAGCCGGTGCCACCGCCAGAAGACATTGCGGCAGAGATGCCACCACCGTAGCCATCGATAACCTGTATTTCAAATCCGGTGCCTATCTGAATGACATTATCGTACTGATTGGCAAGGTCACCCATGTAGGACATACCTCTATGGAAGTACGCGTGGATACCTACCGCGAGGAGCAGGACGGCACCAGACACCCTATCAACCGGGCTTATTTTGTCATGGTCGCTATGGGAGACAATGGAAAACCCACCCCGGTTCCCGGCCTCATCTTAGAGAACGACGGGGAACGCATGGAGTGGGATAATGCCATTAAGAGAAGAGAGTTAAGATTAGTTCGTAAGAAGGAAGGATTCTAAATCCGATTCTCGTCGCATCCGCAGATCGGAGAACTCAGAAATCTCCGATTTCCCGGATAATAGATCAACGGTTCAATCACATTATGGTAGTTTTCCCGATACAGATCATCTCTGATCCAGAAGATCTTTCCGTAATCCTCATGTATCTGAAAAGAGATAAACTTTTTCATGATTCTTCCTTTTCATTCTCTGAAAGCACGATCACCAGCCGCTTTGGCGGCAATGTATCCGCATCGGGATTATCCTCCATACCGATTCCATATACGGGCCTGTCATCGTATTTCTCCGGTATGTTATCTCTGTACTTATACATTTCACCGGACCAGTTGTCTCTGTCCACTACAGAAAAATATCCGAATATCTGTAAATAAGGTTTCAAGTCCCGAAACAAAAGCTTTCCTTCCGTACTCCGGACAATATCTCGGGGTTTCTGATACAATACGATCTCCACCCGGTCGATGTAGAAATAATTCCTGTACATAAATATCCTCCTCCCGTTTTCAGGCGTAAAATCGCTCTTTTGTCTCCAGACAGAGACAGGCAAGTCTTCCACCGGCAAAGCCACATCCGCAATCTAAGAGATATACGTTATGTCTGTCGTTGCACCAGATGGAATTGCCCGGCTCGTCCAGATATCTTCTGTCCTTCTTCCACACAATGCTGTCCGTGGGTGTATGACCGCACATGGAGATATATCCATCGATACCTTCAAAGAAAAAGCAGTCAATATCCATCGTCCCCCGCATGTAATATCGGTCCTCCTCCCGGACATCCGGATGAGAAGTCATGGCATGGGCAAACAGATATTTCTTTCCCTCCAGCTCTCGCGTATAGAGTGGCGGAAGTCCCTTGATAAGATCAGCAATGTTCCGCATGTCTACTTCGGTAATACGCTGTCGCAGCAGTTCAAAACTATTGTAACCGTAGGGAGCTAATTTGTGCCGTTTTTTCTCCGGAGTATTAAAATACTCATAAGTGTAATTTGCCAGCCAGTCATCGTGGTTGCCTCGTATCCAGGAGCACCTTCCCTGCAAGCCGGCAAGGGCACAATATACCCCGAAGGGGTCCGCAGTTTCTCCACCCCGGTCAAACACATCACCAAGGACGATCAGTTCATCATCCCTGGTGATATTGATCTGCTTTAGGATCTGTTTCAGTTTCTTCAGGTCGTTATGTATGTCGCCGATAACATAATGCATATCCTTCCTCCTTTTCTCATTTCCTTCGGTAGCACTTCTGATATCTGTCGAGCTTTCTGGAAGCGGGATCGCTCCTTGCTTCTGTTCCCCTTCGCCTCATATACCGGCGTATGCTTATAGCTTCTGCTCATTCAGACTCCTTAATATACTTTGTCCCATATAGTTTCTGCCTCACCCGCGAACCCGCTGTGCTCTCTGCTTCTCATCCTGCACCTCTTCCATCTCCGGAAAATCTGCCTCCAGATACAGGGGATTCGGAAAAACTGATATTCAAAGCGATCCTTTCTCTGGGAATCCACCCGCTCCTCTTCCTCCGCAGGAATCTCGCAAGAATCCCATGTCAGACATTCTCCACCGGCTTTATGCATGCTGTTCCCGCTGCTTATTCCTATGCATTCCTCCCTGCCGGGAAGTTCTGGCTGTAATATATTATGTGGTGAAAACCGGGGAATCGCAATATGCTCTTCCTCACACTTTTTACTACCATGTCTGCGAGCCGTTTCATAATCCGCGAAGACACGCCTGCTCTGCATATTATGTATATTCAGAGCCGTTAATCAGTTCCTTCAAATACTTCACTGCCAGCCGTCTGTTTCCCGTACCTTCTCTGAGTGTCACCGGGATCACATATTTTTGAAGCTGCGGCAGCAAAGAATAGGAAAAGCCCATGTCTTTTCGACTTATCTCTAGATTCTATAGAGTTGAGATAACAGTTCCTGCAAAGTACTGTAAAATCAATGTTTTTGTAAATAAGTGGTAGTATATTTAGAAAATAAAATGATTTTTGGATATGGGGATATGGATAAGGTTATAAAAAATTTCTGGCTACATAAAACGAGACGGCCGCAACCGTCTCGTTTAAAGTCTTACTTTTAAAAAGTATCATTATTTGTATTATAGGAGCTATATTCGCAAGTGAATGAATATCTATTCAGGCTTTCAATTTGTCTCTTTCTTCAATCATTTTTTTTGCGTTTTCGAAATATTCCTTCCAATCCTTATCCGTTGCGTTTGCTAATTTACTGGGACCATAACTCCAAAATGGTATTATTTCTTTATGCGGGTCCTTATCCACAAAATAACACTCAAATTTATTGGTCTTTACATAATCAACCCACTTGGCTTCTTCTTTTATGTCATTCTCATGTATGTTTTTCAGTTTTGCATCCCAATTATCCAAGGCACCACCCCTGGATGTCACTGCTGCACTTGTCATATTGCCCACGGCATAAACTGATCCAAGGAACCCCATAAATGCATCTATAACGTCTTTTTCTATTTTTTCCCCTGTTTTTTCATGCCGAATTTTTGATAAGCTTCCTCGGAGTTGCTCTTCATCCTTCCCCATAGGAATCAGTTCCAATAAGACTTCCTCCAATTCTTTCCTTGATTTTTGCATTAACTCCTTCTTATTTCCCAATAAAAAGATTTTAGTCGGAGTCCACCAGCTTGTCATGATATCATTTCTCATCTTTTTATCACTCTGCTTCGGCATCAGTGAAGCATCTGCTACGCTATTTTCAACATCTCCAGGATATAATTTAGAAAACATAAGAGAATTATATAACATATTATTGTTGTCCCAATCCTTCGACAGCTTCACAAATTCGTCCAGTAATGTCCTTCTACAGTCTTTCATCTAGATCTTCTCTTTCATCGTAATCACCCTTTAGAAGTCCCCGAACCAGATATTCAGATCCACTTCCTCATTAATACCGTCCACAGCACCTTTTTCGCTGTACTGCCATACCTTATAGGCATACGGATAATACAGATCATCATTATAATAAGCGAACCACTTATCGTACTGTTCCAGCTGTCCCAGATCCAGCATCAGTGTTCCCATCTCCATGTTGTGATAGATCATGGGCTTGTAGCCGGCATCCTGGATGGTCTGGCAGAACAGGGCGGTCAGGCGGGTTCTCTCTTCCACGCTCAGTTCGTTGGCACGGCCCTTGCCGCCGCTGACTTTTTCCACGTCGAAGACGATGGGCAGTTCGATGTTATAAGGTTTTACCTTTTCCAGTCCCAGATTGGCTTCTTCCAACAGTTCCTCGTCTGTGATGGCCTGAGAGTAGAAGTAGACACCTACTTTGATTCCTGCCTGTAATGCTCCCTTGACATTCTGCTCAAAGTATTCGTCCTCCACCAGCTTACCCTCAGTGCCGTAGCCTCTGAGGCCTACACGGATGAATGCGAATTCCACACCGTCTGCGGCTACCTTGGTCCAGTCGATATTGCCCTGATGCTTGGAGACGTCGATTCCCTTGTGGGATACTACCTGACCGTCCTGCATATACTGCACTTCTCCGTCCTCGAGAATGTTCAGGTTCTCCAATACATAATCATTTTTCTGCAAATCATCACGAATGGGTACGAAATTAAAGGTTCCGTTGCTCACAACGACCAGTTCATTGGGATAGTAAGGACGCAGGGTCTCTACCATGGTAGTGCCGGAGGTCAGACCATCACGGATCCCGGAGAGGATCTTGTTCTCTTCCTCGTCCTCAGCCTGCTGCTTTGCTTCAGCGATCAGGGCATCCACTTCCTCCTGCGTATAGGTCTTCACCACTTCCTGTGTGCTCTCTTCCGTCTGGCTTCCGGCTTCCGCTGCTGCCGCCAGATCGTTGGCATTATTCTGGAACTTGCTGTCGATCCAGGAATACAGGATTCCCGCAACATACGTTACCAGTACTAACACCAGCAGGCATCCGGTCATGACCAGAATGGATGCTATGGTGTTGTTTTTCTTACGCTTATTTGCTCTGCTCAGACGATCCTCGGGGATCCGTCCGTTTTCATTTTGTTTTTTCATAAGTACCCCTGCTCTCCTTTTTCATGCTGTCTCTCTATAACTATGCAGCATTGCGGTCTATAAGATTATATATAACTATTCAGAGCCGTGCAAGTTATGGCAATATGTACGTCGAATGCTTGCATTCGTAAGAACATTTGACATAATTTATACGGCGAAATAACCACATAAGCAAAAAGCAAGCTCTGAAAGAGCGTTTTTGCGAATGCGGGCTGAATAGTTCCTTCATATAATATAATCGAATTTCCGACGGAAAGGAAGAGGAAAAAATTTGTTTTATGAATTATTAATGAATTGGCCCTTATCCGGCCATCTCCCGCATTTCCCGCAGGATCTTTTTCTCCAGACGGCTGACCTGCACCTGACTGATTCCCACGATCCCGGCGATCTCCGTCTGGGTCTTATTCTGAAAATAGCGCATACGGATCAGCTCCCGGTCTCTCTCCGGAAGCTCCCCAAGCAACTGTGCCAGCAGCATCTGATCCAGCAGCCTGTCCTTCTCCACATCATTTTCCACCGCACCGCTGCTTCCCATGCTGGCTCCCACACAGCCGTGGGCCGCGGCCACCACCCGGTCCGCCAGACACAGCTCGCTGCCGTCCTCCTGCCCGCTGCTGCTATAGAGGGATTCCACCGCCGCTCCGGCCTCCATGGCCAGAATCACATCTTCTCTGTCCAGCTGTGCCTCCTCGGACAATTCTTGTAAGGTGGGCTCCCTGTGCAGTCTGCTCTGTAAACGCTGTCTTGCCAGTCTGACCTTCAGCCCATCCTCCTTGATGGTACGGGATACCTTTAACAGACCGTCATCCCGCAGAAACCGTTTGATCTCCCCGGTGATCATGGGGACGGCATAGGTGGAAAACCGTACCTCCAGCTTCAGGTCAAATTTATCGATGGCTTTCATCAGACCGATGACACCGATCTGGAACAGATCCTCCGGGTCATAGCCTCTCCCCAGGAATCGTTTCACGATATGGTGTACCAGTCCGAGATTTTTCTCGATCAGTACTTCTCTTGCTTCTTTATCTCCGCTCTGTGATTTTCCGATGAGTACTGATACTTCTTCCATTCCTCAGTCCTCTTTTCCGATCCAGTCTCCGCAGCGCATTTTCTTCCACATATGTACTCTTGTGCCCTTGCCCGGGATGCTCTCCACTTCCAGCTCATCCATGAAGGCTTCCATAAAGGCAAATCCCATGCCGGACCGTTCCAGTTCCGGCTTCGTGGTAAATAACGGTTCCATGGCTCTGGCCACATCCTCGATGCCTTTTCCCTGATCCGATACCTCGATGGAAAGCGTATCGTTCTCAAGAATGCAATGCAGTCTTACCTTTCCCGGATGGATAATGCTGTACGCCGGGCGCATCTCCCCATGCTTCGTATAACCGGACAGATTCTCGTATCCATGGATAATGGCATTGGTTACTGCCTCCGATACTGCGGTCTTGATATCCGCCAGTTCTTCCAGTGTGGGATTCAGATGGGTAATGAAAGCCGCCACCGCCACTCTGGCAAAGCTTTCATTACAGGAGACCGCGTCAAATACGATCTCCATCTCATTCCGGCTGCCCTGCGTTCTCTGCTGCAAAAGTTCTTTTTCTTCCGTCACCTGAATGTTTTCCCTCTCTGCTACCATGTTCTCCTCATTTCTGCGCCTATTATTGCACTGTTTTTCATAATTTTTTGAATAATTTCTTTCATTTTCGACAGAATCTTCCTTCCAACGTTTAACCCGGCAGGATCTCGACGATCTTGTGAAGCCCGGACATACGGAAGATCCGCTGGATCTGCCGGTCTGCATGGATCGCATAGACATGTCCGCCGAAGCAGGAAATCTTGCGGTACCGCCCCATGATGATCCCGATCCCGGAAGAATCCATGAACCGGGTATCCTCAAAATCAAACACTACATTTTCCACGTTTTCCCTGACCAAGAGCCTGTCCGCCCCTTCGCAGATATAGGAGGCTCTGTGGTGGTCCACTTCCTCCGGCATGCGCACCATCAGGCAGTTATCAATGATCTGAAAGTCTTCCATATTTCCTCACATTCCGCTGTTTTCCAGCATTTTTACTCAAAAGAAAAGAGAACCCGCGCTTTACTTTACGCAAGTTCTCTTTCGTGTGTTGTGTGTCATTGTCTGATGGTATGTTGTTCTTCCCTACTGTGCCGTATTCTCTGCCAGCTGGGAACGATATCTCTGGGCACTTCTGGCCGTCTCCGTATCCGGGAACAGCTCTATGATCTTGTCATAGGTGGTGATGGCATTCTGGGCATCGTCACTCTTACGGTAAGAGTTGCCCAGGCTCAGCCAGGCATCCTTGTTGGTCTCATCGTAAATAACTGCCTTGGACAGGTTCTCGATGGCCGTCGCGTAATCCTCGCTGCGGTAAGCATTGTAGCCTGTCTCATAATACTGTGCGGACAGCTGCGGCCCGATCAGGCCAAGCAACGTCTTGTACAGCTTCTGGAATGCTTCGGAAGTACTGTCCACATCCACGGATGCCGAAATGCTTTCCAGGTTAGCCGCCGTCTGGGTAATATCCTGCGTCTCCAGATATGTGGTGGCTGCCGCTAACAGGCTGTCGATGGTCTGTAGCGTACCGTCGGTTCCCACATACCCCTGCAGTTCCTGATTCAGCGTATCATTCTCTGTCTGCAGTGCCTGCATCTGGGTCTCCAGTTCCTGGATCCGGGAGGTCTTGGTGTCTAACTGATTGCCGATGTCGGTGATGGTCTTCTGGGCCTCATTGTTGGCATTGGATACCGCTGCCGGAACCACCAGAAAATACATCACGGCCAGACCAATGATCAGACCGATGGCAATATTGATCAGGGAAGAGAGACCTGCACTCTTCTGCTCCTTCACATTCAAAGGCTGAATGATGATCTCATTGTCACTCTGGTAGCGAACCGCATCATCCTTCTTCCGCCGGCCGGTCTGCTTGCTATTCTCGTCCGGAGTCAGCTGCATCTCAACTTCCTTCAGATACCGCAGGGTCAGCGTATTGTTGCGGTCAATGTCCATGCACTTACGCAGTTCTCTCTCCGCTCTGTCCCACTGTTCACTGTCCATATAAAGCAGGGCTAACAGCTGGTGTGCCCGGATGAACTTCGGGTTCAGGGACAGTACCTTTTTCAGCTGGATGATAGCCAGATCCTTGCTGTCCTGATTACAATAGACCAGTGCCTGATTGTATTTCTTGATGGTCTGGTTAATGGCATCCAGGCGGGCCGCATTGGACTGCAGCATATTGATGTAATCGTCCGCGATATTTTTCTCAGGCCGCATATTTTTGCTGATGACCCATTCGCTCAGTGCCGCAACGACCTCTCCGGTCTCAAAATACACCAGTCCCAGCAGATTTCTGGCTTCGATATTGTTCTTATTAAATTTCAGGCTCTGCCGTAAGCTGTTGATCGCACCTGTGAGATCCCGTACTCCTGCTTTCTCCAGACCGTCATTGTAGAAACGGTTGGACATACACATGATCTTCTTGTAGAGGGATACATCTGCTCCGCAGGACGTACAGAAATCGTGCTCTGACAGATGGCAGCCGCAGTTATAACAAAACATGCTCTCCCTCCTTATTTCTCTTCTTTTTCTTCGGATTCTTTTATCATTTTCACCAACAGATCCGCCGCATCGGTCAGATCCTGATTGTAGATAGCTTCCTCAGCGTCTTCCACTTCCAGACTGGGATGAAATTTCTTCAGTTCTTCTTCAAAATTGATCATGGTCCAAAGACTCCTTTATTTCCCCGACAAGATACAGGCTTCCCGCGATATAGAGCCGTTCTCCTGGCTGTCTGCCCGAGACTTCCGTCCGCAGTGCCGTATCCGCTTCCGTATACATAGTAAACCGGTCTTCCGGATAAGCTGCCAATAAACCTTTCAGTTCTTCCAGCGAAAGCGACCTCGCCGTCCGCATATGCGTAAAAGCAATCCGGTCGAATAATCCCGACGTGATCACCCTCTGTATCATATGCCTGCAATCCTTATCCGCCGCCACACCAAATAACAGTCTCCTGCCCTCCGTGCAGCCGTCCTGTTCCACGGTATCCAGAAAAGCCCGGATGCCGTCATCATTATGCGCACCATCCACGTACACCTCCGGAAGTACTTCTTCCATGCGTCCCTGCCAGAAGCAGCCAAGGATTCCCTGTCGGATCTCTTCCACAGTGGGACACCCGGCTGCGGCACACATTCTGCCGTCAGGCATGTCCGTACTGCGAAACAGCACTTCCACGGCCCGCACTGCCAATGCCGCATTTTCCATCTGGTAGCGTGCAATGGTATGCAAAGTAAGACTAATATAATTATAATACTCAGAGCGCAAGGAAAAATCAATGTATTTCTTCCGAAATCCAAGGAAAGTATAGTCCTTTTTCGACACCGGTATCTGTATCGCACCAAGTTCTGACGCTTTGCGGCAAATTACCGCACTGGCATCCGCATCCCCGTCCAGATACACCACCGGAACACCGGGGCGCAGGATCCCTGCCTTTTCCGCAGCGATCTTCGCTGTGGTGTCTCCCAGATACTGTACATGATCCAGACTGATCCGCGTAATGACGGTCAGGAGCTTATTGTCCACATAATTCGTGGCATCCAGTCTGCCCCCCAGGCCGGTCTCAATGATGCAGTAGTCGGGCTTTTCTTCTGCAAAACAGAGTAAGGCCATGCAGAAAAGGTATTCATAAAAGTTGAGAACGAATTCCTGTGGCGCTTCTTCCCCTCGCTGCCCGTCCCCGGTATTAGCAGAATTGGTCTCCTGCAAAGCGTCCCATACCGCAAGAAACCCCTGTAAAAAAGCTTCCTCTGAGATCATTTCACCGTTCACGTCAAAACGCTCCCGCATATCCACCAGATGAGGTGAAGTGAATACAGCCGTGCGATAGCCTGCTTCCCGCAGGATCGAACTCATGTAGGCACAGACGGATCCTTTTCCATTGGTGCCCGCCACATGAATGATCCGCAGATCCTTCTCCGGATTTCCGAGTTTTTTTAAAAACCATTTAAGGTCCCTGCTGTCCGCAGGATTTTTTTTAACAGTAAAGCGGGGCATATCCTTCAGATATGCCACCGCTTCTTCAAACGTTATCATGTCATTACCGAATCTCATCGTATTCCTTATGCTTTACGTTCTTTTTATTCTGTACGTTTCGTTGCAGATCATGCCAGCTGTTCTAAGCGCTTTGTCACCTGTTCCATCATCTGCTCGTATTTTGCCAGCTTTTCCTTCTCCTCTGCGATCTTCGCTTCGGGAGCCTTGGACAGGAATCTCTCATTGGACAGCATTCCCCTGGAACGTGACAGCTCGCCTTCCAGTCTCTTCTGCTCCTTCTTCAGTCGCTCGATCTCCTGTGCGATGTCTACCAGCTCTGCAAACGGAATGTACAGGGTTGCACCGGGGATCACTACGGATACCGCATCCTCTGCGATTCCGGTCTTGTCAGCCTGGATCATGATCTCATTCGCATAAGCAAGGCTTGCGAAGAACAGCTTACCCTCCTCAAAAATCTTACGGATCTCGTCATTTTCGCTGACTACGTATACACTTGCCTTACGGCTGGGTGCTACGTTCATCTCAGTACGGATGTTGCGGATACCGCGAACGGCTTCCTTGATGGTTTCGATGGCCTTCTCCTCTGCGGGGAATGCACGATCCTCGCTGTACTCCGGCCACTTGCTGATCATGATGGACTCTTCTTCATTCTGAATGGTGCAGAAGATCTCCTCAGTGATGAACGGCATGTAAGGATGTAACAGCTTCAGGGCGTCGATCAGGACAGTCTTCAGCGTCCACAGTGCCGCATTCTGGCTGACTGCATCGTCGGTGCTGTACAGACGGGGTTTTACCATCTCGATGTACCAGTCACAGAACTCATCCCAGATAAAGTCATATACCTTCTGTACGGCGATACCCAGCTCGAAGTGATCCATGTTGTCGGTCACATCTTTTACCAGAGTATTTAACTTGGACAGGATCCACTTATCTACGGGCTGTAAATCTGCTGCCGCAGGGGTGGTGATATCTTTTCCGGTCTTCTCCAGTGCCTGCTCCATGTTCATCATGATGAAACGGGAAGCATTCCATACTTTATTGGCAAAGTTTCTGGAAGACTCTACTCTCTCCCAGTAGAAACGCATGTCGTTGCCCGGTGCGTTGCCGGTGATCAGGGTCAGACGCAGTGCATCGGCACCGTACTGGCTGATGATCTCTAAGGGGTCGATTCCGTTGCCCAGAGATTTGGACATTTTCCGTCCCTGACTGTCACGTACCAGTCCGTGGAACAATACGGTCTTGAAAGGCTTCTCTCCCATCTGCTCGTATCCGGAGAAGATCATACGGATAACCCAGAAGAAGATGATATCATAACCGGTTACCAGGACATCGGTAGGATAGAAATACTTCAGATCCTCGGTCTGCTCCGGCCAGCCCAGGGTCTCAAAAGGCCACAGTGCGGAGGAGAACCAGGTATCCAGCGTATCGGGATCCTGCGTAAAGTGGGTGCAGCCGCACTTGGGACATACCTTCGGCATCTCCTTGGCTACGACTACTTCACCGCAGTCATCACAGTAATAAGCGGGAATCCTGTGTCCCCACCACAGCTGACGGCTGATACACCAGTCGCGGATGTTATCCGTCCAGTTGAAATAGTTCTTCTCCATACGCTCGGGGATCAGCTTGATCTCACCATTTTTCACTGCTTCTCTTGCAGGTTTGATCAATTCATCCATCTTAACGAACCACTGGTCTTTTACCATAGGCTCGATGGTGGTCTTACAACGGTCATGGGTACCTACGTTGTGTACATGATCTTCGATCTTTACTAACAGGCCCATCTGATCCAGTTCTTCCACGATGGCTTTTCTCGCCTCATAGCGGTCCATGCCCTCGAACTTGCCGCCGTTTTTATTGATGGTGGCATCATCGTTCAGGATATTGATCACAGGCAGATCATGACGCTTGCCCACCTCAAAGTCATTGGGGTCATGAGCGGGGGTGATCTTAACGACACCGGTACCGAACTCTCTGTCTACATAAGCATCCTCAACGATGGGAATCACACGGTTTACGATAGGAAGCAGTACCTTTCTGCCATGCAGATGGGTGTAACGCTCATCATCGGGATGGATGGCTACTGCGGTATCACCTAACATGGTCTCGGGACGGGTAGTGGCAAAGGTCAGAAACTCTGTGGTGCTGGGCGTTCCGTCCTCGTTCATCAGCGGATACTTGATGTGCCAGAAATGTCCTGCCTGTTCCTGATATTCTACCTCTGCATCGGAGATGGAGGTATTACATACGGGACACCAGTTAACGATACGGGCACCCTTGTAGATGTAGCCTTTTTCGTGCATCTTCACGAACACTTCGGTCACAGCCTTGTTACAGCCCTCATCCATGGTGAAACGCTCTCTGTCCCAGTCACATGAAGAACCAATCTTCTTTAACTGGCTTGTGATAGTTCCACCATATTCCTTCTTCCATTCCCATGTTCTCTTTAAGAAGCCCTCTCTTCCAAGCTCATGCTTGTCAATTCCTTCTTCCTTAAGAGCATTAGTAACCTTAACCTCAGTTGAGATTGAAGCATGGTCAGTTCCAGGAATCCAGAGAGCTTCATAACCCTGCATTCTCTTGAATCTGATGATAATATCCTGCATAGTGTTATCAAGTGCATGACCCATATGCAGCTTACCTGTAATATTAGGTGGTGGCATAACAATAGTAAATGGTTTCTTATCTCTGTTTACTTCTGCATGAAAATACTTCTTTTCAAGCCACTTGTGATATAATCTGTCTTCGATTTCAGACGGATTATAATTCTTTTCCAATTCCTTGCTCATTATTAATCTCCTTTTTAATATTGCATTCCGGGTTCTTTCCCAATTATGCGCTCGCAGCTCATATGCCAGAATTTCATTCTGGCATTGTCGCGGTGCTCCTTGAGAACCCATACAAAGTTCTCAGTTCGTGCAAGCACGACTGCGAACTTTCCATGACTTCTCTCCATCGCTGTTCGCGCAAAAAAGCCCTTTGCAGGGCATATACTCTGCAAAGGGCGTAAATAAACTTATTAACGCGGTACCACCTTTGTTTAATTATCTTGTGATAATCCTCATTACTCCTTAACGCGGAATACGTCACAGCCTACTTAAATCAACCGTTCAGCCATGCAGCTCCAAAGCTACCTTCCATATCATTATTACCTGAACCATCTTCCAGCCAGTGAACGGTTCTCTCTGTCGGATAAGGATATGTACTCCTCTTTTTCAATGCCTTTAAATATAAAATTCTTTTCTATCTTAATATCTGACAGAAAAAAATGCAAGCATTTTATTCAGGAACTTCAATCTGCTTAATATTAAATTCATTGCCCTGAATAAGATATGTGTGCTTACTGCCACAATTCGGACAGACTTTGGCGTATTTCACAGTCTCATAAGTTTCCCCGCAGTCCTCGCAGTAAGTTATACCCGGGATTATCTCGACTTCCATCTCACAGTCCTTTACAAGTTCTTCTTTCTTGCAAGCCCACTTCCAGCAGTCTGTAAGATATTCTTCTACAACTCCTGATACTTCGCCAAGCTCAATTGTAACTTTAGATATGCTTGAAACATCATTATCTGAAGCTACTGCTTTGAGGTCATCTATTATGTGAAATACTACGCCTAATTCATGCATACATTTTAGTCCTTTTTCTTTTTGAATTTAATCTTGATTGCCTGCTTTGCACCATATGGAAGAATGTACTTAAGCTTATCCTCACTTCTTCTCATTGTAGAGCACTCTGGCAAGTCTCTCTGAAGATGTATAGCATCAAACTCACACTTTGTTGTACAGATACCACAGCCTACGCACTGGTTCTCATCAACGATTGTTGCACCACAGCCCAAGCATCTTGCAGTTTCTTTCTTAACCTGTTCCTCTGTGAATACACCTGCATCACTTCTGAATGACAGCTTATCAACTCCTGACTTCTTAGCTGGGCGCTGACGGCCTGTATTGTCATACTTCTCAACGCTGTAATCATCCTTATCAAGTTCAACATAATAGTTAGGATCCCTGCCTATTGTAAGTGAGCTGTGTGGCTGTACATATCTGTGAATAGATATAGCCCCCTGCTTACCTGCCGCAATAGCATCAATAGCAAATTTAGGACCTGTATATACATCACCACCGACAAAGATATCCGGCTCTGCTGTCTGATATGTAACCTTGTCAGCAACAGGATAATTACCATGCCAGAATTCAACCTTAGTACCCTCAAGAAGGCTGCCCCATTCAATTGCCTGTCCGACAGACATTATCACATTGCTGCATTCTATTGTCATAGTCTCATTCTCATCGTACTGTGGATTGAATCTTCCATCAGCATCCTTAACAGAAGTACATTTCTTAAATACGATGCCTGTAACCTTGCCATCTTCTGTAAGGATTTCTTTAGGTCCCCAGCCACCAATAATATTGATACCTTCTGATTCAGCAGTCTCAATTTCTTCTGGAAGTGCTGGCATAATGTCTCTTGTCTCAAGAGATACCTGTGAAACCTTAGGTGAACCACAGCGTATTGCCGTTCTCGATACATCAATGGCAACATTACCACCGCCAATGACTACTGTGTCACCTGTAAGCTTATAGCTTTCATCATCAGTTGTAATATGGAGAAGCTCAACACCAGTCATAACTCCCTTAGCATCTTCTCCGGCAACGCCAGTCTTTCTACCGCCCTGACATCCAACTGCAACATAAAACGCTTTATAGCCCTGTTCGCGAAGCTGTGCGATTGTGATATCCTTACCTACTTCAACACCACATTTTATCTCAACACCCATAGCCCGTAATACATCTATCTCTGCCTGTACAATATTCTTCTCCATAACAAATGAAGGAATACCATATACAACCATACCGCCTGGTTCCTTATTCTTCTCGAATACAGTCACATTAGTATAGCCTTTCTCTGCAAGGTAATATGCACATGAAATACCAGCCGGACCTGCACCGATAATCGCAACCTTCTCGTCAAAATATCCCTTAGTTGCAGGAACAACCTTTTCAGGAACATATCTTGTTTTTGCATTAATATCTAACATTGCGATATATTTCTTAACTTCATCAATAGCAATTGACTCATCAATAGTTCCCCTTGTACATGCGTCTTCACAACGCCTGTTACAGACATAACCACATATTGCAGGAAGTGGATTGTTCTTCTTGATAAGAGCGAGCGCATCCTGGTATCTTCCCTGTGCAGCCATCTTTAAATAGCCCTGTACAGCAATGTGGGCTGGACAGGCTGTCTTACATGGAGCTGTTCCTGACTCATGTGTATTGATTCTGTTCTTATCCCTGTAGTCCTCTGACCACATGTGTCTGCCCCACTTCTGTTCCGAAGGAAGCGGCATCTTAGGATATGTAACCTCTGAGCCGTCCTTTCTGCAAAGCTTCTGTCCAAGAGACAATGCTCCTGCAGGACAGTATTCAACACAGCGTCCACATGCAACACAGTTCTGCTTGTTGACATGTGCAACATATGCTGAACGTGACATATTAGGGGTATTGAAAAGCTGTGATGTCCTGAGCGCATAACAGACATTAACATTACAGTTACATATAGCAAATATCTTATCTTCACCATCAATATTAGTTATCTGGTGAACAAATCCGTTATCCTCTGCCTTCTTGAAAATTTCAAGCGCTTCTTCCTTAGTGATGTATCTTCCACCTTTGCCAGTCTCAACGACATAATCAGCCATATCACCTACAGCAACACACCAGTCAGCAGGATCATCTGCACAGCCCTCGTCAAATGTTTTTCTTGATTTACGACATGAACATGGGCTTGCTGCATATTTGCCCTCGTATTTATCAAGCCAGTATGAAATCTTCTCAAGCGAGATGGCTTCATTACACATATCAACTTCCTTCTGTACAGGAATGACATGCATACCAACACCAGCACCTCCTGGTGGAACCATATGTGTAAGTCCCTCAAGTGGAATACGGCTCATTCGCTCAAAGAATCTTCCCATCTCAGGATGTTCCTCTAAGACAGCATCATTCATATTGGCAAATTCCGCACTTCCAGGAACAAACATAGGAAGCACATACTGTTTCTCGTGCTTTGGATTTTCCCAGTTATACTCGATTACACCATTAAAAGCCATCTTATTAAGAAGCTCCTCAAGATACTTCTCATCCATACCTGTAATCTTAACAAGTTCAGGAAGTGTCTTTGGCTTACGCACTCCCATCTTTAATGCAACCTCAGCCATCTCATCAGTACAGATTGCTGCAAGTCCCCAGTACTCAGGGTCATCTGCTGTGAGCTTCTCCAATCCAAGCTTTATTGCTGCCCTGTCAGTAACCATCTTTCCAAGTTTAAGGATTGGTTCCCTTACAGGAAGCTCAGGATGTGGATTCTTAAATTCAACATTCTTAGTATTCTTTGCCATAAATCATCCTCCGTTATTTATTCTTTCCTCTGGCAAATGCCGGATTCTTTATTAACTGCACGATAAGCGGAATTACCATAAGAACCCATACAATAGGTTCTGAAACAATAACTCCCCAGTATCCCATGAAAGGAACAAGTGTAAATGTTATAACAACCTTTCCTGCAAGCTCAATCCCACTTGATATGATAGGCGTAAGCCTGTCACCTATTCCCTGCAGTGAATTTCTTATTATAGTTATCATCGCTGTCACAAAATAAAGCAGCGAGTCAACTCTTAAATACAGCGTTGCTGTATCTATTACATTTCTGTTATCCGAACTTATAAGCATTTTAACAAATGCAGGAACTATCGTATAAGATGTGATTACACATAACACACACCATACCCATCCCATAAGAATAGATGTTAATATGCCCTTTCTTATTCTTTCATACTTTCCTGCTCCAAGATTCTGTCCACAAAAGGTTGCCATCGTAGTTCCCAGCACACCGAACATCATCATGAAAAGCTCTGATAATCTTCTTGCAGTAGTATGGGCAAGAATTATATCCTGTCCAAATGAATTGATTGCACTCTGCAATGTAACAGAGCCAATTGATACAAGACTGCTCATAAAGCCCATGGAACAGCCTGTTGACATAAGTTTCCCACGCAGACTGGCATCAGTCTTGAAATCTTTCCTGCTAATCCACAATATGTCATATCTCTTAAGTGAATACACAAGACAGGCTATAAGTGCAATAAACTGTGAAAGCACTGTTGCAACCGCTGCGCCCCTTACTCCCATAGGTATAACCTTAAGGAAAAATAAGTCTCCTCCAATGTTAAGTACAACTGATATTCCTAAGAATATCAATGGAGTAAAAGAATCTCCTATTGACCTTAACAGGGCTGCACAGACATTGTACAGCATGAGTACTGTCATTCCTGCAAATATTATAAATATATAATCATAGGCTTCCTTTAACAAATCATCTGGTGTATTAAGGACTTTAAGAAGAGGTCGTAAAAATATCAGCACAACCACTGTCAGACCTGCTGATATCATAATTCCATATTTGAACGATCCTGCAACTGTCCTCTTAAAATTAACTGTATCTCCTGCCCCAAAGAACTGTGCAGCAATAACAGCAAACCCATTAGTAAGTCCCTGCAAAAAGCCTATAACAAGGGTGTTCACTGAATTGGTAGAACCTACCGCAGCAAGTGAACTTTCTCCTAATACATAACCTATAATCTTCGTATCAACAAGATTATAGGTCATCTGCAATAACGAGCCTATAAAAACCGGTAATGCAAACCAGAATATAAGCTTAGTTATACTTCCCTTAGTTAAATCTTTCATACAAATATTCCTATATAGTTCTTAATTCTACCTAATTAATCCACTGATAAAAATGCATCCATCTCTTCAGCAACTTCATCAAAAGTCTTGTTATAAACAGCTGCAAATTCACCATACAAAAGCTTCCTTGCTGCAAGCAGCATCCTGCTGTCTGCTGACTTCATCTTTCTTAAATCCTTAGCTCTCTCGTTCTTAATTACATATAATGCACGAATCAGATGCATAAGCTTTAAAGCATTCTGAGATTTCATATGTTCATCATACTGCATAGGTGTAACCTTTTCTGAAAGTTCTCCATCTTTCTTACAATTTCTGGCTCTTTCCTTTAACTTGTCACATTCCTTAACAGTCATAATGCTTCTTATCATAACCTTGTTGCTGTCAACGGGTGAATATATAATTCCCTTGCTGTCAAATACCGGCTGAAGAAAATAATAATCCCCTGATATTCCCTTAATAGGTGGTGTATCAATATTTTCAACCTCGCACACTCCAACAACTCCGTATACTACCTTATCACCAATCTCAAACATGCTCTCCGTACTTCCTTCCAATTCTTCGTTAAATCCGTATCAATTATTAATATTATATTACATTTCTAAGATTTTTTCAAAGTATATTTTCACTGGAAATTCGAAACAAAATCTATCTGTCATATGACATAATAAATAAAAAACGTCGTTTCAATGAATCACTCATCAAAACGACGTTCCAAAATCAATCTTGTTATTAATTAGAATAAATCTACTCTTCCTGCAACCTTTCCATCAGCAACATAATAGCATGCTCCATCCTGCGGCTTTATGTATAACTTAATATCCTTAGCTGCTACTTTCTGTGCCTTAAGGTCAGCTTCAACTCTCTTTAATACAGCATCCATATCTGTCTGCTCATCGTTATACTGGATAAACGTCTCAGTCTTAACTTCCTTCTTGGCAACAGCCTTCTTAGCTGTAGTCCTAACGGCTGTCTTCTTAGCTGCCACTTTCTTTGTTGTAGCCTTAGCTGCTTCCTTAACAGTCTCTTTAGCTTCTTCAACTTTAGCTTCAACCTTAGTCTCAGCCTTAGCTGCTGCTGTCTCAACTGCCTTCTTGGCTGTTTCTGTCTTAGCTGCCGCTTTTTTAGCAGTCTTCTTAACAGTTGTCTTAGCTTCTGCTGCCTTTACCTCTGCTGTCTTTACAGCACCACCAAATACATTGCCATCCTTTTTTTCATTGTTTGCCATGTTTCCATCCTCCTTAATAAAAATACTACTCTCCAATAAGAAACTTCTTGATTGTTTCTACAGCTTTATCTGCATCATTGCCTTCTGCTGAAATAGTAACAGACATTCCGTCTCTTAATCCAAATGCCATAATCCCCATTAAGCTTTTAGCATTAATATTCTTACCTTCTGATGAAATATCAATATGACTCTCAAACTGACAAGCAGTCTGAACAAGCTCAGCAATTGGATTCTTATGTACTTTATCAATGTTAGCAACGTTGATTGTCTCAGTCATTACAAATTACACCTTACTTTCGTTTAATTTCAGTTACTTTTGTAAATATACCCTAATAGTAAATATAAGTCAACATCTGCTTTCGCAATTTAATTAATAAACTGTTCTCATTTGATTGTAAGATTTATTGATTTATCTTCATAACCCTCATTATAAAGTTCTCTCATCTGCTCATCAAATATATCGGAAGGTTCATAATCACACAACAAAAGAATCAATTTTTTTATCTGTTCATTTTCAGAAGATAGTTTTTTATACTGTGGTTCTATTTTGTTTTTCAATTCCACAAGATTAGCAGCATTTTCCTCCTTAGGAATTGCCAACGCCCCTGACACAACTCCAAGAGCATAGGCACATTCATAATTGCCAGTCATTCTTGCATTAGTAAATCCGCATTTGCGCGCAAGCGCCTGCTTAGCTAATATAGGTACCATTATGCATTAAGCTCCTTCTTAAATGTTGCAACATAATCTGTGGCAGCTTCCTCTGAATAATTATTAGCTTCAAGAAGCTTGATAAAATGTGAACCGACTATTGCACCATCAATAATATCTTCAAGTGGAGCAACATCTGCTGCTGTTCTTATTCCGAATCCCATCATAACTGGAATCTTAGATTCTTTCTTAACTTCTGTAAGATACTCTCTTATCTGTGAATGGAAGTTAGCACCCTTACCTGTAACCCCCATCTGTGAAACGCAGTATACGAAACCTCTTGCATTCTCTAAAAGCATTGGAATTCTGCCCTTAGATACAGGAGAAACAAGCTGGATAAGAATTGGAGTATTCTCGTTCTTTGCAAGGACATCCTTTATCTGCCCCTGCTCCTCGAATGGAAGGTCAGGGATAATAAGTCCGTCAACACCATTTTCAATACATTTGTTTACGAAGTTCTCAACACCGTAATGATATACAGTATTGTAGTAAAGCATGAATACAACAGGGCTGTTAAGACCAGCTTTTCTTACTTCACCCATCATTGTAAATGTGCCTTCAAGTGAAGCTCCATTCTGGATAGCCTTGTATGAAGCATCCTGAATTACAGGACCATCTGCAATAGGATCTGAAAATGGAACACCTATTTCCATAATATCGATTCCTGCCTTCTCCTGTGCAAACATAAGCTTCTTAGTTGTATCATAATCCGGAAGTCCTGCTGTTGTATATGTAATAAATGCTTTCTTGCCCTCTTCCTTAAGTGCTGCGAGTCTTTCTTCTATTCTATTCATTACTTGTTAGTCTCCTCTCCGTTAAGATATTTCTGAACTGTATTAACATCTTTATCACCACGGCCTGAAAGACACATGATAATTGTCTTACCCTTATATTCACCCTGTGCCATCTTGAACACATGTGCAAGTGCATGAGCACTCTCAATAGCCGGAATAATTCCTTCCATTCTGCAAAGTTCCATAAATGCATCCATACATTCTTTATCTGTTACAGAAACATATTTTGCTCTTCCAGAATCTCTTAAATAAGCATGTTCCGGACCAACACCCGGATAATCAAGTCCTGCTGAAATAGAATGTGCAAGCTGGATATTACCGATTTCATCCTGTAAAAGATATGTCTTCATTCCGTGAAGGACACCAACCTGTCCGAGTGCCATTGCTGATGCATGTTTTCCTGTCTCAATACCAAGGCCCCCTGCCTCAACGCCAATAAGGTCAACGTCTTTATCATTAATGAAATCAGCAAACATTCCGATTGAATTAGAGCCACCGCCAACACAGGCAACAACTGCGTCAGGAAGCTTTCCTGTCTTCTCAAGAATCTGCTTTCTTGCCTCAGTACTGATAATTCTCTGGAATTCCTTAACCATCTTAGGATATGGATGTGGTCCTACAGCAGAACCAATGATGTAAAATGTATCCTCTGCCTTTTCAGCCCATGTTCTGATTGCTTCATTAGTAGCATCCTTTAATGTTGCACTTCCTGTTGTTACAGGCTGCACCTTAGCTCCAAGCATTTCCATTCTGAATACATTAAGTTTCTGTCTTTCGATATCCTCAGCACCCATGAAAACTGTACACTCCATATCAAAAAGTGCTGCGCCTGTAGCTGTTGCAACGCCATGCTGTCCGGCACCTGTCTCAGCGATAACCTTAGTCTTGCCCATTCTCTTTGCAAGAAGAATCTGACCGATAACATTATTAATCTTATGTGCTCCTGTATGGTTCAAATCTTCTCTCTTAAGGAAGATATCTGCTCCGTACTTCTTACTGATTCTTTCTGCATAATACAGTGGAGTTGCCCTTCCAACATATTCCTGCAGATAATAAATATAATCCTTAGCGAACTCAGGGTCTCTTATTGCCTCATCAAATGCTTTTTCAAGCTCTGCCAGAGTATTCATAAGTGACTCTGAAACATACTGTCCTCCGAACTGTCCATAATACTTGCTTTCTGCCATTTTTTCTTTACCTCTTTTTCTTAATATTTTGCATTCTGTATAAATGTTTTTACTTTATTCTCGTCTTTTCCTTTTATAGATAAATCATCGTACTCTACGCCTGAACTTATATCCACAACATCAGGCTTAACAGCTTCTATCGCAGCTTTTACATTGTCCGGTGTAAGTCCTCCCGCAAGGAATAACTTCTTATTACCACAGTCCGCTTTTTTAAGACTTTCCCAGTCAAATGTCTTACCGCTCCCCGGAACTCCCGCATCAAAAAGCATTCCATATATTTTATCCAGACTTTGCCATCGCTTAGTCTTCAGATATATATCTTCTTCTGACTGATGCTTAATGTTAACAGCTCTTATAACCCCGACACTGCATGCATTATACACATCATCACTTAATTCACCGTGAATCTGTATATAATCAAATCCTGCATTCTGTATTGCTTCAAGCTGTGATACATCAGGGGACACAACAACGGCGACTGTTTTAATGTCCGATTTTTTCAATCTTGTAGCAAGTGTTTCTGCCAGAGTAATGTCAATATTGCGTCTGCTTTTTGGATAATATACTACCATACCTGCATAGTCAGCACCATATTTTTCTAAAATATGCACATCCGCCTCACTTGTGAGCCCACATATCTTAACCTGTACTAAAGAATCATTTTCTTTCAGCATTATATACCTCTTTAAACTCTGATATTAATTCTTCCGGCTCCGGTGCTTCCATAAGCACTGTTCCTATAAGAAGTGCATCTGCTCCACTCTTTGCCAGCACCTTAATATCGTCTGTATCTGCAACACCGCTTTCTGATACAAGCAGTTTTCCAGCTTTTCTCATCTCTGGTGTAACCATATCTGCAAGTTTTTTCGTAGTATCAAGGTCAACCTCAAATGTCTTAAGATTACGGTTGTTAATTCCTATAATCTTCACATCAAGATTCAGCATTCTCTGCATTTCCTCTTCGTTATGAACCTCACATAAAACATCAAGTCCAAGACTATAAGCAAGGTCATAAAGTTCTTTAAATTTACTGTCATCAAGAATCGCAGCAATGAGAAGAACTGCATCCGCTCCTATAACCTTTGCTTCATACACCTGATACGAATCAATTATGAAGTCTTTTCTGATAATCGGAAGGTCTGTCATCTGTCTTATCTGCTTAAGATATTCTGTACTTCCCTTAAAATGGTCTTCCTCTGTAAGGCATGAAATAGCATCTGCGCTTTCGCCGTACTGTTTTATTCTTTCTTCCAGAGTAATCTTATTGTTCATATTACCATGACTTGGTGATGCTTTCTTGAATTCACTTATAATTGAAAGGCCGTCCTTTGCAAGTGCATCATAGAAGCTGTGTGACACTCTCTGGCTCTCAATCGCAAGTCTTGTCATTTCTTCTTCGCTGATTCTATTCTTGTGTTCTGGAAGTCTTTTTAACTTATCCTCTACAATAACATCTAATATCATTAAATCACCCCATTAACGAAATTCTCAATCATTCTCTTGCCATGCTCTGTATATATTGACTCCGGATGGAACTGCAATCCGACCACCGGATAATCCTTATGTTTTACAGCCATTATTTCTCCATCCTGTGTCTTGGCAATAATCTTCAGGCAGTCTGGCAAAGTCTTTTCAATTATAGCGAGTGAATGATATCTTGCAACCTTTACTGGTGAATCAAGTCCGGTAAATATTCCTGTTCCATCATGGTATATTTCAGACTGTTTACCATGCATGATACATTTTGCATAAGAAACAGTCGCGCCAAATGCTTCTCCTATGCACTGATGTCCCAAACATATACCAAGTATCGGCTTCTTTCCTGTAAAATGCTTTATTACATCAACACATATTCCAGCATCTTTAGGGCTCTTAGGACCAGGAGATACAACTATTGATTCAGGGTCAAGCTCCTCTATCTCCTCAATTGTTATCTTATCGTTTCTTACAACCTTAATATCACTGTTAAATATTCCAATAAACTGATACAGGTTATATGTAAATGAGTCATAATTATCAATCAGCAGAATCATAAATGTTCCTCCTTAACAAGTGTCTTTGCAAGTGCCATTACTTTATTGCAGCACTCCTGATATTCCATCTCAGGCTTTGAATCAGCAACAATTCCTGCACCTGCCTGAAGATATACCTTATCGCCTTTCTTAATCATAGTCCTGATTGTAATGCAGAAGTTCATATTACCGCCAAAATCAAGGTATCCTGTAGCCCCTCCATACAGGCCTCTTCTTACTGTCTCAAGCTCATCTATGATTTCCATTGCTCTTATCTTAGGTGCACCGCTTAATGTGCCTGCTGGAAGGAATGATGATACGAGGTCAAGTGGATGATATTCTCCATTCTTTCTTCCCTCAACAAGTGAAACAATATGCATAACATGTGAATATCTCTGGATATTCATGAACTGGTCAACCTTAACTGTTCCTATCTCACTTATCCTACCCATATCGTTACGTGCAAGGTCAACTAACATTACATGCTCTGCTCTCTCTTTCTCATCTGCAAGAAGTTCTTCCTCTAAAGCAATATCCTGTTCCTTTGTTGCTCCTCTTTTTCTTGTGCCCGCTATAGGACATGTATATACTTTATTGTCTGACTGCTTTACAATCATTTCCGGTGAACTTCCGATTATCTCAAAATCTCCGAAATTAAAGTAATACATATATGGTGAAGGATTAAGTTCTCTTAATTTTTCATAGAGATTAAAACCGCTCTGTCCCGTCTTTATTGTCCATCTCTGTGAAAGAACAGTCTGGAATATATGACCTTCTTTTATGTAATTCTTAATCTTATTAACCTTCTTGCTATATTGTTCAAGCGTGTCCGATTTTTTCAATATTACACCATCAAGTGACATATCATGCTTATCATCCTTAAACTTATCTACACCCTCTCTTGCAGTCTTTATAAGCTCCTCCGCTTCCTTTAAAGCCTTAATCCTGCCTTCCTCTGAATCCTCTCCAAGCACTACTGCTGTGAATGTTTCTGCTGTATGATTGATAGCAATGAACTTGTCTGCAAGCATAAGCTGTATTGTCTCAATTCCTATCTCATCAGGATTATCATCAGGAAGGACTTCTGTGTATCTTATATAATCATATCCAAGGCTTCCAACAAGACCTCCGATGAAATCAAGTTCTCCCGGATCCTTTACTATCTCGAATTCATCAAAATACTCTTTAAGTCTTATAAGAGGATTGCCCTCTCTTACCTCTCTGCTTCCATCTTTTCTTGTAATAACAAGGCTGTCCTTATCTGATTGGATTATCTCATTTGGTTCAACTCCCATAAAAGTATACTGTCCGCTTTCCTTGTCAGTTCCTTCAAGAAGAAATCCCTTCTTTTCAATTCCAAGTCCTTTGTATAGTTCAATAGCTTTCTCATTAACGATACTTACCGTCTTCTTATAAGCTCTTAATCTTCGTTTCATAGTTCCTCCCTATCCTTCGTTGTTCATTACTGGCGTCTGCTGCTTACAAAAAATGTCCCTGACAGGAACCTGTATATTGCAGATTCCTGTCAGGGACGAATTACCGTGGTGCCACCCTTATTTATGAACATACTAGTAATATTAATAAAAAAGGTGACACTCCTTACCGGATATGCCACCTGTATGCTCAACTCATTATCAGATACAATTAATATATCCTTCCCCTGTAACGCGAGGTCACGTCGTAAACTACTGCTAATTCATCTACGCATCTCACAAACCCATTCCTTACGGCTCTCCATGCTGACATTCCACCACCGCCAGCTCTCTGTGATGTACCTTCCGAAAGTACTCTTTTGATCATCGACTTTAAATATTTAACTGCCACCTATAATAGCACTATGTTTATCTGTCGTCAAGCACAAAAGCTTAAAATTTCCTGATATTAACAATTGTTTGAACCAGATATACTATGTATAAAACAGCTGCTACAAAAATAAGAACCGTTGTTGCATTTGTAAGTACCAGTATAATCACATTCACAGCAAGAAGAATAACTACTCCTAAAAGTGTTTTTCCAATTGTTCTTTTAAATACTTTAACGCTTACAATATATACCACAACAAGGATTATCAGAATAATCAAACTCAGAATCGAAAGTGTTCTCCAAAAAGCATCAAACTCTTCCTGTGTGGTCTGCTGAATCCTTGCAATTCCACTCTGAATAAAAAACATATATAAGTTTATTACCATCAAAATTAATGTTACTATTTCTAACAACACATTCTTTATAACTTTCATTTCTTAATTCCTCCATATTATATACTCACAATTTAAGTTCACTCTCAATTGACACTTACATAAGCCTTTCCAATGCCAATAACATTATGTAAAAGCCAACAAGTGCAAACCACACAATACTCAGAATCATATATATGGTCTGTTCATTTCCCATAACTCCATTATATGGATTATCTTTGTTAACACGTATGGTATAAACAGAACCCCTTTCATGATACATCGAAAATATATTCTTTTTTACACGGCAAACATAATTATGCCCTTTGTATCCATAAATAAACTCAGAAGCGTATTGATATTTATAGCCATTGCCATTTGCAACTCCTTTAGTTTTATAGAAATGCTTTTTTATGTATAAAAATCGGGCAAAAAAAAACGAGATCCATCATAATACCTATAACTAGTGCTTCCATTTTCTATACCTCATATTTCATGTTATTCGACAACGTTAGATGCAATGTGTTCGCATGCTTTCTAATATATTTAATGCTGTTATTTGTATTTTCTCTAACTTCCTCAGAGTTGTTAAATAAATTCTTCAATTTTTCTTTTTCCCCCTATGGTATTTTTGAAGCCTGAATTTAAAACAAAAAAGGCTGCACTAAGAAATTTTTTAAAGATTTCTTAATGCAACCGAACTATCATAGTATTAGAGACTTATGCTTATGTGAATCTCTCAACTGAAAATAGTGTTTTTCAGCTTTATACCTCTAGACTTCTAGTTTTGCGTCCTTATATTTCTATAAGTTTGCCATATTTACTTTTTTAGTATATATTAATTTATATCATTTGTAAACTGCTATTATTGAGATTGATTTGTATCTCTGCTGAATTTATCTTATTTCTTGCTAAAAGCCTACTCAACCGCCTGAATTTCCTGCCTGCGTAGGTCTTTTCCCTGCCCTCTACCTGTCCTCTCACTGCTTTCCGGCTTAAAAAACCTACTCATCCACACAAATTTCCTGCCTGCGTAGGTCTTTTCCCTGCTCTCAATCTGTCCTCGCACAGCTTTCCGGCTTAAAAGACCTACTCAACCGTCTGAATTTCCTGCTTGCGTAGGTCTTTTCCCTGCCCTCTACCTGTCCTCACACTGCTTTCCGGCTTAAAAGACCTACTCAACCGCCTGAATTTCCTGCCTGCGTAGGTCTTTTCTCTGCCCTCTACCTGTCCTCACACAGCTTTCTGGCTTAAAAGACCTACTCAACCGCCTGAATTTCCTGTCTGCGTAGGTCTTCTCCAAACTTCACATATTCTGGCACAGTTCTCAGCCTATCCCAGCCCAGCTCTCTACATATCATAACACAGCTTTAAGCCCCTAAGTACTCTCCGGCTTAAAACCCATCCTACAATATCTCTGCAAGCTCTGCAAAGCTCTCTATCTTAGCAACATAGCTGTCTTTGGATACGTCTCCAAATCCATACTCAGCATATATAAAATCTATGCCCGCATCTTTGGCAGACTTTGCATCGCCTGCTGTATCACCGACATACACAGGGTTCTTTAAGTTGTTTCTTTCTATAAGTATCTTATTAGACTCGCTCTTTGGCAGAAATGTCCTTCCCCAACATTCAGTATCTTTGAAGAAATCGGACATAAGGTGTGCTGTAAGAAAACTTTCAATATAACCATCCTGACAATTACTCACAATGTACAATGGATATTTCTTGCTTAATGTATAAAGAGTTTCTGCAAGCTGTGGATAAAGAATTCCACCTCTTTCTGCAAGATATCCATTCTCAAATGTACACAGCTCGTCCATAAGTGCATTTCTTACCTGCTCCTGTTCTTGTGGAAACAGCTTTGCAGCTATGTCGTACATCGGAAGTCCCATACAGTCATTAAGGTCAGCTTCCACTATTGGTGCTCTGTGAATCTCTTCATGACGAGAAAGTATTATATTCCACGCCTCACATATTGGCTTTCTTGTATCCCACATAGTACCGTCAAGGTCAAATATTATTCCATCATAAGATTTATCAAGCATTGTTATCCTCCAGATCTTTATCTAATTCATCAAGCAATGTCTTTAACTGTGTTTCCTGTGTTATATCATAAACAATTGAAAAGCAGTCTCTTGCCAGACGGTAATCTTTATCATTCATCATAAGTTCACCGACTCTGTATATAATTCCTATTGTCTTAGAGTCAGGTCCTGGTTCCACCTCATTCTTATCAAGTATTTCCTGCATCTGTTTAACAGAATATTCCGGTGTCTTGTCATTTAATGCCTGCTCAAGATACTTAAGTTCATTATCAGCATTATCTGTCTTATAATATATATTGCTGTAGGTGTAGCACACTCTTGCCGCCTCAGTATTATACCTGGCAACATAATAAAATCCCATATTTCTGTAATATCTTGCCATCGTTGCGCGGCTGCAGCAGAATCTGTATGCCTGCTTTGTAACATCAAGATATCTCGACAGCATATTAAGATTCTTATAACATTCTGCAAGCCCAAGATATGAATCAAGGTCAACAGGATTCCAGCATATAGCCTTCTTAAATGCATCCTCAGCTCTGCGAAACTTCGATAACTTCAGGCACAGACTGCCATAAGTCCTGTAGTACTCTCCAACCGGCAGCTCTGTACACAGCACATCCGTTTCTGGTTCGAAATAACATGCGTACACATAATATTCCATAACATGATTAAGGCTTATATATATTGGTCTGCCGTCCATGTCCGATTTTTTCACAAATGTATCATCCATAGTTCCAGCTTTACGCTCGTCTGTACACTCTTCTATTCTTTCAAGTATTGCAGATAATATATCTGCCGCTTTGTCATAATCACCTGAATTAAATATCTTCTCGTAATCTGCAAATCTGTCTTTGACATCTGCAAGCTTCTTTATATCCATAGTTTATTTTTAGTAGCAGACTGTATCGTATGTATGAAAGTATTGTAAAATAAGCATTTATTACTTCTTTTACATAAAATACTGTCTACTACGTTCTCCTTTCCTAAAATTATTTTTCATCCAACAACTCTTGACAGGTCATTGAGATGAATACGCCTAACTTAATCAATTCATTAAGATGTTTTTCTGAAATGTCAGCATCTTTTCTCATAAGTTTTGATATTTCTGCACTCAATTCATCTGCCTGTTGCTGTATATAATAAATCTTTTCTTTATGTTCATCATTCATAAGCGTACCTCTATTTCTTAGCTAACTGTTTCTTCAGTCGTTCATTCTCGGATTTTAGTTCCTCATAATCGACTAACTGAACAATCAGTTTCTTTTTGTCATCCTCTAACTTTTTAACCTGTTCCCTGAGAGATGCAATCTTATCATCCTTGAGCTGTATTTTATCCTTTTTAACAGCAACCACATCATCTAAAGGACTTGCCTTTGAGATTGCTCTAAGGCTTAAAATACGCTCTTTAAGCTGTGCATTATTGTAAAGAGTTGCTCTTGATACGCCTGCCTCCTTACAGACAGTTTCAAAGTTAATAGGTTTATTCTTCCTTTTAAGCTTATCTATAGCCTTGTTGACCTTATTAATGGTTTCTTTGTTCTTTGCCTTTGCATGAGCCTTAATGCCTGCAACCTGACTATCCGACACTTTCTTTGCCATTTAGCTGCACCTCCAGACTTTCTACCAATGGTTTTAGATACTTGTACTTAACTGCCTGCACTTGATATGCTGGCTCTTGACCAAGTTCCTTTAGTCTTGCCATTTCCTTTTCAAGCAAATCCAGTTCGTCCTTCAAAATTGGATAAAACTGAACCTCTGTGATGTAGTTCGGGCAGTTGTAAAAGAAGCAACCATCTCCATCGGTGCAATTACCTCTCCTAAAGTCGTATAAGCATACCCCTGTAGGTAACGGATTGAAACTCATTGTTTTTGCTAAATCTGTGATTACATCATCAATCTCAGCTTCGGTCTTACCATGAAACAAATCATCAAGTTTACCTTTGATTTCTTTCGCACGAAGTCCTGCAATCTTTGACTCTGGACTCAAAATCATATCAGAATAGATTTCTTTGACTTCTTCTTCCTGCAAGGAAAGATAGTGTGCTGTCATTTCGATAGAAACATGAGAATACTGTTTCATAATCATAGCGATAGGCACTTTTCTCTTGATAAGTTCCCTTACAAATGTTGCTCTGAACTGATGCGATGTAAGTGGATATAACTCACCTTTGTTGTCTCGAATATCATGGTTCTTAATAAATGGTTCAATGTGCTGATGATTCCAGTTATCTCTATTACACACTCTTGCTCGTGAATTTAAAAACAATTCCTTTAATCCACTTTTCTTACGAAGTTCTGCTGTGTATTCTGAAAGCTCTGCAATGTTATCTTTTACAAGGTCATTGATAAAAACCTTGTGAATGATAGGTTCACCCTTTTCAGTCTTACTAAGTGTTACTTCCATGTAATCGTAACCATCTGATGTACGCTTTACACAGCCTTCCTGTATGGATAAAACCTCGTTTATGCGAAGTCCTGTCTGACTCTGAATAATAATACCCGCCTTTGTAAGCACATCCTTTTCATCATGTACGGCATGGTACAAAATCTTATCAAACACATCCTCTGGAATAGGCTTCGTCTTGTTGGATTTCATAGACTTTTGAGTAGACCATAACTGATTAGCTGTTTCTGTCTTAGGAAGATGAAACTGTGGTACATCCCATCCTTTTATCTGACCGATACGGATGATTTCTTCTACCGCATGACAAGTACTAAATCCTGTACCTGTTGCCACCTTCTTTTCGTCCTTCATCCAAAGATTGAAGTTAAGATAATCCTCTAAAGTAACATCTGCAAAACTATAAATACTATTCAAGGTGCAGTATTCTATAAATGTTGGTAGTTTTGCATTTATATAATCTCTCACAGTATGTGGTTTAATTTTTCCAAGCTTAAAGTAGGCATACTGTTTTACAATTCCCTTCATACCTGCATCAGATATGTATTCAAAACGGATACTTGTTTTTGATGTATCTAAATTTTTACTTATAATAAAAGGTCTTAAATCCCACACATCATCACTGTATCGGGAATTGCCTATCATTATGCTGCTTAAGTCTGTATCAGGCTCTATGACCTGTAATTGTAACGCCAAGTTAGTTGCCATTTTGCAATCCCTCCAATCTTTCAATGATGACTTTTAATACCTCTGTGGTAGGTATAAAATGTTCTGCATAATGCTCTCCATAGATAGCACCTTCTTCAAGCTGTTTTTCAAGATTTGCCAAATGCTGTTTATGAGCCTCCAAGTATTCCGGTGTTGTGATATACCGACTGCAAGTGTAGCATTTCTGCCTTTTAAGAAGTCTCGGACAGATATTTCCATCTGTAACAGGTTTTGTGCAATAACCATCACATAAACCTGCAACGCATTTATCTTTATTAGCCTTGAACCATTCAAACTCTGATACATTATCAAAAGCACTGCTCTGTATCTGATTGATGTTACCGATAACACCGATACTCTTAAATACTTCTGCTCGTTCCTTATCCTTTACATCTGCATAGAAACGCTTTGTAACGGATGGGTCTGAATGACCTAACACCTGCTGAATGACATTTATGTTAGTTCCCTTAGAGAGCATATCTGTTCCGAGAGTTCTTCTGAACTGATGGCTTGTAAGGTTGTAGTAATCACCATTGGCATCTTTGATGTTGTTATCTTTGATGAATTTATCAAACCATGCAGTTCCAAATGTTCCTTGTGATATAGGCATTACTTTACCAGCACCTTTTCCCACAGGCACTCGCCAAATCATCAGAATATCTTTATCCTTTTCATCAGCTTCATCACGAAGCTCTGATGTAATCTCAACAAGCTTCTCTATCGCAGCTACACATTCGCTTCTAACAGGCATAGGAGCCTTATCCTTGCGTCCTTTGTGCTGAGTCCACTCGATTGTATAACCACTAATCAAATGTGGCTTAATACAGTCAATACGAAGTTTTAGAAGGTCTCCAATACGCATTCCTGTCAATTGCAGAATGATAATACCATATTTTAGATATGGATTTTCTTCGTTTTTAAGAGCATCATTTATCTGTGCTACAACATCATCTGGAATGAAGTCAATTTTGAGCTTGCGATTAACACCTATATATTCATTTCCTGTGAAGATTTCTGTCGCAGGTACATCATTAGGTCTGTGAAGTTGGCACCAATAAATCAATCCTTTTACAGCATCCAACTCTTTCTTTTGAGATTGGTAGCCTAACGGTTTTCCTGTTCTTTTTGAAATAGTTGTATGTAACAAAGACACATATTTATCTATGTCTGCATTAGTGAGTTCTGATAGTTCCTTATTCTCATTCTCTACAAATGTGAAAAATCTTACCAAATCAAAATTGAGATGCTTGTATAAAGTACTAATAGCCTTATTCCCAACTCTGTAATTCTGCCAAACATAATCCTTTACAACATCCTTGATTTCTTTGCTTGAAATATAGGAAAAATCAAACTTAAAGTTCCTTCTATAGTGCTGTGAGTTCTTGTCATTGTCAACGATGTTCCATACATCACCATCTAGTCTACTTGCCATCAGAGCCACCTCCAATCAATGTACTCTGATTCCAATACCTTGATAGGCTGTCCTCAATGTACGGATTAGAGAGATGTGTGTACTTCTGAGTAGTAGATAAATGTTCATGTCCCATAATCATTCTTACAACACTTACATCCATTCCAGACTGCACAAGGTTAGAACAGAAGGTATGTCTTAAATCGTGAAAGTTGAAATCAATTCCGATTTCTTCCTGCACCTTTTTAAGTTTGTCATAGGCTGCACGATAAGTAAGCTGTTTGCCAAGCTGTCTTTTCTGCTCTGATACAAAGATGTAACTATGGTCTGTATCAATAAGATTTCTTTCTTCCATGATAAAATCGTCAAGTTCCTTTATTAGTGACATAGGCACATACAAATCTCTGGTCTTACCCTTTGACTTTATCTGTCGAAAACAGCCTACTAACTGTGACATATCCGGCAATGGTACAGAGTCAATTTCAATGTCTAAAACCTCTTGTATTCTTGCACCTGTAAGATAGAGCATCTTGTATAAAAGAACATCTCTACGCTTGTCTAAACGGCTTAAAAACAGTTCCATTTCACCGTCAGTAACAAGGTTTATCTTATAATCACTTTCCTTTACCTTGAAGATTGACTGCTTTGTTTTATTATCAGACTTTGCGTGTTCCAAGATACCTTTGAAAGCATTAAGAGGTCTGTTCACATCATGCATTAGGATAGGATTATCTATTTCCTGCATATCTGCTTCAAACTGATAAAATATATGGATTGTACTTAAAATACGATTGATTGTTTTATTAGTCCTCTTGCTTTCCTTATTGAGTGCTATGACATCATCATCTGATGCCCTTAGATAGTCTATAAACTTAGCAATCATCTTAGGAGTAACCTTGTCATACTCATAACCACTATCATTTAAGAACTCCCAATAGGTTCGTAAATCACTTCCGCTTGCCTTTAAGGTATTGAGAGCTTTATCCTTTTGTCTTTGGAATTTCAGATAGTCGTATACTGGCTTTACAATTCTCATCTCATTATCCAGTAGAACAACTGTCTCCCTTCCTTCACGTTCTATAACATGTAGTTCCATGTATTAAATACCTCCAATACATTTATGATATGTCTATAATGTTAAAATGCCTCTTATTACTTTATATTTTACCATCAACAGAACATATGTTCAAGCGTTATTCTACTGTATAATAATTATTTAATATTCAATTTTTAAGGTACACATACTTTACAATGATATATCCTAACAAACCCTTATATTTACTGAGTTTATTAGGATATATTTATCATTTAACTTACTATACATTAACTACTAAAGATAACATTATTTCTCCTTTTTTGCAGGAATTTCATATGTTCCTGTGAGTATTGCAACGCTTCGCGGCTCAACACATACACTTCTGTTATTATCTTCAATCACAGCACCTGATACATTAGAACTCATATCAACCTTCCATGTACCATTAATCTTAGGAAGTGCAAAGCTGTGATTCTCCCAGTGCATATTATATGCAGCATATATCAGACGGTGGTCTTCTTCATCACCATATACACATGAATACATAATTCCTAAATGTCTGTCATACGTATTCATCTGTGCATACCACGCGTTAGTTCCATGATATGATATATCAGGGTAGCCACATGATACCCTGTCACTTAAAGTAAGCGACTGCGGCATATGAAGTATCTTATTATTCTGTCTGAACTGTATAAGAGCCTTTGTCCATTCAAGAATTTCTTTTCCCTCTTTAGTTTCCTTCCAGTTAACCCATGAAAGTTCACTGTCAACACAATACGGATTATTGTTACCGTTCTGTGAATTGCCAAACTCGTCTCCGGCAAGTATAAGCGGAGTACCTGCCGACAAGAAAACAAATGCCAGTGCATTTTTAATCTGACGCATTCTTAGTTCTTTAATCTTTCTCTTTCTTGTCGAACCTTCCTCGCCACAGTTCCAGCTGAAATTAAAATCCTCGCCATCCCTGTTATTCTCGCCATTAAGCTCATTATGCTTTCTGTCATAGCTTACAAGATCATTAAGAGTAAATCCATTGTTGTTGGCAATATAATTAATACTTGCACTGTTTGCCTCATTCTTTCTTGATATAGCTGCAAATTCTCCAAGCATATTCTCGTCACCCTTTAACAGGCGGCGCGCAATATTCTGGAAATCATTATTATAATTAGCCATATGCTTCTTCGTTCCGGTTTTGCCATTCCAGTATACAGTTATAATCTTGGTATCCGCTAAAAGTGCATCCTGTGAAAGTGCCTTAAGCGCTGACTCATCACAGTACACATGAACTCCGTCAATGTGATATTCAGTAACCCAGTATCTTACACACTGCAGGATAAAGCCTGTACTTTCGTCAGTAAAAAACATTTCCATAACGACTTCAATGCCATTTCTGTGCAGTTCTTTAACCATATTCTTAAATTCAACTGTATAATCCCTAAACACCCCCGGATGCTTTGAAGCAATTGAAGAATATGATGCCTTAGGTGCGAAATAAAATCCTCCAACATATCCCCAGTAATTAATTTTCCGCGTATTCTTATCCACGCTGTAATGTGTTCCGGCTCCGTATTTTGACATTATAGTATCAGTCAGCTGTGGAAAACGGCCTATTTCATCAAATTCATATGCAGGCTGCAGTTCAATAGTAGTAACTCCAAGTTCCTTAAGATATGGAATCTTGTTCACTATTCCTGCAAATGTGCCTTTATCTTTAACCTTAGATGTCCTGCTCTTAGTAAATCCCCTGACATTCATTTTGTAAAAAATGCAGTCACTGTAATCCAGATTAAGCGGCCTGTCATCTTCCCAGTCATAATCTGCCACATCAATCGCTGCCAGATACACATCTTCCTCGTCCGTCTGTCCAAATCTTCCACAATCCGTTATCGCCTTTGCATATGGGTCAAGATACATTAATCCATCTATATCATAGCAATAGAAACATTTGTCCAGCTTCCTGTCACATACATATACTGAAAATATGTTGCCACATTTCATTGATGAATCCAGTTCGATGCGTTCTTTAAGTTTCATATGGACATCAAAAATCAGCAGAGCTGCACTGTCACATTCTGCCTCATATGTAAAATTATATCCGTCCTTATATCTGCTGCATCCCATAAGCATGGGATTTCCTTTACTAATAAGCATATTAATCTCCACTCTATTTCTTATACAAGCCCCTCATAGTATTCTTATCCAGCTTATAAAATCTCATTATAAATATTGTCACAATCCAGCCTATTATCGGAATTATGCAATAGAAAAATATTGTCAGAAACTTAAGCTGTGGTGTCAGTGGGTCCTCCACCTGCGGAAAAACTTTAGAATACCCTGCTATCGCAAGTGCTATTCCTACAAATCCTGTTCCAAGTGCTGAAAATGATTTGTCAATAAATGAAAACAGTGCTCCCATTATTCCCGGCACAAAATGTCCGCTCAGTGTATATTCGTAATCAGTACAATCGGCAATCATAGGAACAACTATATTATTAGATATTGATTTCACTCCGTTAAGCAGCGTAAATACCAGCAAAAACGCTACCGTTATAAAGTTAATATGTCTTAATGATACATTTGTAAGGTCTGAAAATATCATCATAAACATAAGTATCGTCTGAAAAAAAATAGCAAGATATGTCGACCTTACTAATGTCTTCTTCTGTCCGCATCGCTTGGCATGCTCTATCCCAAGATATATTATTCCCAAGTTGGGAATACCAACAATTATTCCAATTATACCAGCAAGCGGATAATTCTGCATCAGTATTCCATAAAGCATTACAAGAACTGTTGAATTACCATATACCATCTGTGCGAATTTGTTAGATGCCGCCGCAATAACAAGCATTCTGATTGGCTTATTATGTTTAATTATAACCACATAATCCCTGAAATGTATCTGCTGCTTCTTATCCTCATCAAGCTTGAAGTACTTTACATTATCCTTACTCCATATTCCCACAACAGCCAGTGCTGAGCATATTCCGGCTACAATAACCACTGTGATTACGAACTCTGAGAAAAGTGCCTGTGACTGGAATGTCTTATATTTCTCAATCAGATACACTGACACATAGAAAGCAACCAGACCATGTGCGAACATTATAAATGTTGAGTCAAAAAATGTTATCATTGGCCTCTGCTTCATGTCATTAGTAATTACCGATTGTCCAGACTTTACAACTGCTGTCTGAAATGTGTATCCTATTATATATACTGAATATACAATTATAAAATACAATGGTCTTAAAATAACTGGAACAAGGCTTGTAGTAAAGAACAGTACAAGACTGCTGATTGCCATTAGTAAGTATCCTATAACAATATAAGGCCTGAATTTACCATATTTTCCATTAGTCTTATCTATAAAATACCCTATTACCGGATCTGTTACCCCATCAAATATTCTCATTCCCGTAAGAATAACTGAAATAAGCACAACTGAAAGACCTGCTATTCCATTAGCATAATATGAGACATATCCCATCATCGCAAGAAACAGATTAGTTGATGTATTATTAAGAGAAAACAAGCCAATCTGCCATATTCTGGCTCTGTTCTGCTCTATATGCCCATGCTTATTCTCCATATATTAATCCTGCCAATACATTTGTAATAATCTCTGTTACGATTATATAATCATATGCCCTCATAGTCAAATTCAGGTATGAAGCTTTCCTCTGCAACATCACCTTCCTGAATAAATCCATTATTAATCCCACAGTCTATTGCATAATCTACCACAGAATTATATTCTTTTCTTGTCACTTTACGCGACAGGAGTGGATGTTTTTTTAGTCTGTCAAATGGCGTGTACTGGCTCATTATGCTTATGTATATATCATCTCCATATGTATCAATAAGATACTTTATAACCGCTTTGGAATCCTTAGTTGTTCCCGGAAGTACAAGATGTCTTACAATTACGCCTTTTTTCATAATCCCGGCTTCAACTCTTCCGCTCTTCACGAGTTCATCATCTTCTATAAAGAATTCCGGCTTTCGGGTCTGTCTGACCATCTCATGTATTGCAGCTTTAGCCACATCAGCATAATCCGGCGCTTTCGAGTACTCTGCCGAAAGCCTGCTGTCTATGTATTTCATGTCTGGAAGATACACATCCACAAGCCCGTCAAGCATATTAAGCGTGCTGACATTCTCGTATGCACTTGAATTGTACACAACTGGTATGACAAGCCCCTTATTCTTTGCCTTGACAAGTGCCTCTGCTACTTGTGGCACAAAATGTGTTGCAGTTACGAGATTGATATTGTTGGCACATTTGTCCTGAAGTTCCAGAAAAATGTCTGAAAGCCTCTCAACTGTTATCTTTTTTCCAACATGTGCTGCTGCAATCTCTGCATTCTGGCAGAATATGCACCTTAATGTACACCCTGAAAAGAACACTGCCCCACTTCCATGTTCACCTGATATGCATGGTTCTTCCCACATATGTAGAGCGGCTCTTGCCGCATATATATCATTAGTCATTCCGCAAAAGCCTTTGTTAACACTCCTGTCGACATTGCAGGCTCTTGGGCATATATTACATTTCATAATTTCCCCTTATTGCGTTATTGTTTATCAATCAACGAGTCCAGCTTTGCAAGTGCATCGCTGATTCCTCCTACTTCACATATTAAACCTTCTTCAACAGCCTGTCTACCCACCAGCACTGTTCCTAAGTCTTTAGAAAGCTGTGTGGTGTCAACCATCATTTCCTCTACTCTTTCTTTGCTTACATTGCTGTGAGCCGCAATAAATGATGTTATCCTGTCAGATATCCGTTCAAAATAATCATATGTCTGCTGAACTCCGATAAGTGTTCCGTTCATCCTCACAGGATGTATTATCATGGTAGCTGTAGGCACAATAAATGAATAATCTGTACTCACAGCAAGCGGCACACCTATACTATGTGAATCGCCTATGATTAGTGAAACTGTTGGCTTTTTCATTGAAGCAATCATCTCTGCCAGTGCCAGTCCTGCACTGACATCCCCACCAACTGTATTCATAATAAAAAGTACACCTTTAATATCTTTATCCATCTCAATCTCCGCAAGCTTAGGAAGCATATGTTCATACTTGGTTGCTTTGCTTGTTGCAGGAAGATTATCATGTCCTTCTATCTCTCCAATAATTGTTATCACCTGAAGAGCATTTTTCGTGACAGCACCATCCTTATAATCATCATCTGTTTTTTCTTCTTCAGATTTACCCATGTCCGCCTCCTGATAATATTATTCTCTATTATGGTTGGCGGCTGTACGAAATAATATTCACATATTTTTATATTATTTTTATATTTAAAGTATTTATATTTCTTTTCATATATGTTATTCTTTTAATATAAAATAATCACAAAAGGAGATGTTTTATACTTATGAGGCAACAGATAGGCAGTTTTTCATCTCATATAATCAACAATGAATATGTTAAAGTTGCTGTAAGAATATCTTCCAGTGGAATATTTTATGCAAGATACTTGTATGTACTAAATTCCAACAGAGTTAAAAACTTTATTAATAAGGGGACTCTTATAAAGGCTTGACTTTTTCTTTTACTAATGTATACTTAAAAAAGTAAAACATAGACTATATTAAATGAAATCTGAGGACGGAACGGGCAGCCGTCACCCTTGTTGGAGATGTGGGAATGTCACCCCACCTATTTCATTTATTAGTAAGATGGTAACTCCGGTTACCATCTTTTTCTTTTTTGACTACCATTGACTACCAAAACTTTAGTAAATTTTAGCATATCACGAAAATTTAAAAAGTCCGTGAAGCCAGTATTTATCTAGCTTCACGGACTTTTTAATTCAAGCCACCTGCCGGAATCGAACCGGCGACCTTTTCATTACGAGTGAAACGCTCTACCGACTGAGCCAAGGTGGCATTATAACCGTCATAATGCGGAAACTGTATTACATTATATATATTATTTGTTTTTTTGTAAAGCCGTTATTTCACTAACACCAAGGCAGACCCTCGAATATTCTATATTAGAACATTAAAAGAAAGGGGCTATGTGAATGAAGAAAATCATCAGAATATATATTGCAATTATTGCATCTGTATGCCTGTTCATGTCATTACCGGCTGATATATATGCCGTTGTTATAGATGTGAGCAGCTATAATGGATTCATACAGTGGGATAATATGAAAAACTATATTGAGGGTACAATTATCCGTATAGGATATGGCAATGATATCCAATCACAGGATGATGCTGCTGCCATAAGAAATATGAATGAATGTGAAAGGCTTGGAATTCCTTATGGCGTCTATCTATACAGTTATGCATTAGATTATTACGATGCAGCAAGTGAAACTGCCCATGCTCTAAGACTTCTTAAAGGAAGGTCTCCCGAACTTGGTGTGTGGTTTGATATGGAAGATGCTGATGGATATAAAGCAAGAAACGGTCTGGATGTATACTCCGAAGGCGAACTGCTGTCTGATTTCTGCGAAATGTTTGTTAATGCTATGCGTATCAGCGGATATAAAACCGGCGTCTATGCCAATTACAACTATTTTACAAATGTGCTTAACCTTGACATACTGAAATCAATCCCAGAGATGAATATCTGGCTTGCGCACTGGGGAATTGATTCTCCAAGCCTTGACTGTACCATGTGGCAGTTTGGTGCAGTAGAAATTGAAGATGAAGAATATGACGGCAATATATATTACTCAGATTATTCTGTAAAAAATGATGACAATACTGGTGAAACTATCCGTACCGATGATAGTTCATCCAATAGTATAAATGTTTACTATCAGACAAAACTTGCAGCGGGTCGCTGGCTTCCTGTTGTTAAGAATAATGAAGATTATGCCGGAATACGTGGTCAGAATATCACTGGTCTTGCTGTCACAACAGATACCGGCTATATAAAATACAGAGTCCATGTTGGCAGTGGCTGGCTGGATTTCATAGACAGCCGCAACACTGATATTAATGATTACTATAATGGATATGCTGGCAATGACACACCTGTTGATGCCGTTGAGATATATTATTACACCCCTGATGATATTATTAATTCATCAGGATATCATTACGCATTCTACAAGGTAAGTCCTGTGAACGGTAACTACTATAGTTATCAGAAAGATAATAATAAAGATAACGGAATGGATGGCTATGCCGGCATTTGGGGACATTTCATAGACAGATTACAGATTGATATAAGATAATATATTCAATAATAAAACTGCCGGAAAGAATCACCTTCATCCGGCAGTTAATATACTAAAATAAACACTATTTAATTCCTGCTTCTTTTAAGAATCTTGCCTTAATCTCATGTTCAAGCCTTACAATATCAGCATCCCCAACTTTAGATCCGGTTTCTTTTCCATATGGTACATAACCCCCCGCCATATTATCATGGCCTCCTCCCGTACCTATTCCTCTAAGGGCATTGACTGCCAGAACTCCTGACAGATATTTTCCACCACTTCTTATTGACAGTTTAATTCCATCCTTCTTTGGTGAATATACAATTGACAGATTAATTCCATCAAGCGTGAGTGTAAAATCACATATAGCGGCTATAAGTGATTCTTTACATTCATATCCGGCACATGCAAAGCATACATCTTCCCTTATATCAATAGTACTCAGTGCATCTTTATATGCCTTAATATCATCAAAATGCAGTACACTACTGTCAAGGTTTGTAAGTATATCCCTGTCTGCCATCATAAAAAGCTTATAAAACATATCAAGATCTAGCTGTGAAACACCTCTGCGCATATCAGCTGTGTCCATCTTGATTCCATATAACAGTGCTGTTGCCACATCAGCTGGCATATCAATATCATTGTCAAAATAATAAGATGCTATAATCGAAGCACATGCACCAACATCTGGTCTTATGTCGCAAAACCTATAATCAATATGCTCATATACGGGATGGTGGTCAATACATATTATTTCCTGTCCATTCATATCTATAATATTAGAATTACCCTTCTGGGCATCAACAAGAATAATCTCATCTTCTTTGTTAAATTCTTCAAAACTTATATATTCCTTAACATTAATATTAAGAAGCCTTACCATCTTGGCTGTCACAGTTCTGTCGATGCTTCCCTTATAGCATATTTCTGCATCTATCCCCTTTGCCTTCAAAAGCTCTGATAATCCATATGCACATGCAATTGCATCAGGATCCGGAAAATTATGTGTCTGTATAAAAACTCTTTCAGTGCTTATACTGGCTATTACTTCCTCTAAACAGTTCATAAAGTACCCCTCATATGACTTTAATATTTTTATTATATTCTTTATATGAGTTTTATTCAATCTTGATTATCACTTTTTCTGATATTTTTCATAAATTATATTAACCATAGTATGGGAGTAATCTATTGGAATCAATTCTATCTCTGGATCACATATATTATTCTTATCATGATAAAAATGGAGAGACCCCGGTAATCAATGACCTTTCTTTCGAAATAAAGCCCGGTAGTTTCACATCAATTGTCGGTCCATCCGGTTGTGGCAAATCCACACTGCTCTCTCTTCTATGCGATCTTATAAAGCCTGAAGCAGGAACCATATATATAAGACCGCCAGAGAATAATACAGACTCCCGGATGGGATATATGCTGCAGAAAGATAATCTGTTTGAATGGCGCAGTATATATAAAAATGTTATGTTAGGTCTTGAAATAAATAACAAAAAAACTCCTGAAAACATTGCCTATGTTAATCATCTCTTAGAGCAATACGACCTTGCAGAATTCAAATCAGCGAGGCCATCCCAGTTATCCGGAGGTATGAGACAGCGTGCAGCACTTATACGCACACTTGCTCTGAAACCGGATATTTTACTTTTAGACGAACCATTTTCTGCCCTTGATTATCAGACAAGACTCGAAGTAAGGGAAGATATATGTAATATATTAAGAAGTGAGAAAAAAACAGTAATATTAGTAACGCACGATATATCTGAAGCAATTGCAATGACTGACCGTGTTCTTATCCTCACAAACAGACCTGCCAGTCTTTTAAAAACAGTTGATATCAAATCACGTGACACTCTTTCAACCCAGAAATATTTTGATGAAATAAGGGAGGTGTTAAAATGAATATGAGTCCTTTACAACGCAAATTCGTAATTAAGCAGCGCATATATTCCATATCAGTAACACTCTCCCGCCTGATATTATTCTTAGGTTTTATCGGTATATGGGAATTTACTGCCGACAAAGGTATTATCAATGCATTTATATTCAGCTCACCGGTAAGACTGTATAAGACATTTATTGACCTTGCCAAAGACGGAGTAATATTCATGCATATATGGGTAACACTCTATGAAACCATAGTCGCATTTGCAATAATTACAGTTGTCGGCATTATATTTGCAATATTGCTATGGTGTTTCAAAGGACTGTCTGACTGTCTTGAGCCTTTCATGGTAGTATTAAACAGCCTTCCCAAGTCAGCTCTGGCACCAATGCTTATAGTATGGCTTGGCACTAATACCAAGGCAATTATTATAACAGCTGTATCCGTAGCCATATTTGGCATGATAATTAATCTGTACACAGGTTTTCTTGGCATTGACAAAGAAAAAATCACTCTGATACGGACTCTTGGTGGTAACAAATGGCATATTCTGTGTAAACTTATCATCCCCGGCTCCAAGAAAATCATTATAAGTAACATGAAGGTAAATATAGGTCTGTGTCTTGTAGGTGTAATTATAGGCGAATTCTTAGCTGCTAAAAAAGGACTTGGATACCTCATAATATACGGAAGCCAGGTATTTAAGATGAGTTATGTTGTACTTGGCATTGTCATTTTGTGCATTATATCAACAATTCTCTTTGCTCTTATAAATATAATTCAAAAGCTGTTTCTAAAAGACTGATTTTATATTATAATTAATATACATTTCGCAAAACATGGAGGCTAAAATCCTCTGCTCCTGCATGGGCAGTCGCATTTTGCTTCGCAAAACAAGGAGGATTTATGCTCTCTCTTACAATTAAGGATTTAAAGCAATTTATGAATAAACTTCTGATAAGCGATACATTTGATGGTATGTGTCTTTCAGAAGCCTATATATGCACAGGCTGCAGTTATACAATAGATGGAAAGCTCAACACTGACTTTTATAATGAAGATGAGCTTAATTCCATGCCTTCTGCAAGATATACATCATGGAAGAACATTAAGCCTTTCGCATTCAGCATAATTAAGGGCAGGAAAGTTCCTGAACTTTTAAAGATAACATTTGTACTGCCTGAAGCAGTTGTTGCAAAGCTGATACTTGATACTGACCTTAACTTTGACCCCGACTGTGTCAACGGGTTATTTCTTAATGTACGCTATCAGGATGGTTCAGTAACCATGACAACAGCATCTTCGCTTAGTACTTTCACTCTCGACCGTTCACTTGATGAAGCATTTGAACGATATATTATTAACTTCCTGTCAGATGCTGATATTTCCTATGAGGAATAATTTAGAATTATTTAATAAATGTTACAAAACCGCCTGTTTACACGCACAGGCGGTTTTTTTGTTAGCACTCTTGTTTAAGGAGTGCTAATTTTTGCTTGACTTATGTTTTCTTGTGTATTAAATTAACATTTAGTTTAATACTATACAGATTGGAGAGTGAAATATTATGTCAAAAGAACATGGTAATTTATCTATTAACAGTCAGAATATTTTCCCTATCATCAAAAAATGGATGTATTCTGACCATGATATCTTCTATAGAGAGTTAGTTTCTAATGCATGTGATGCTATCACTAAGCTCAAGAAGCTTTCAATGATTGGAGAGTATGAAGCTCCTGATGATATTGAATATAAGGTTGAAATTAAGCTTTCTGCAAAAGATAAGACAATCAAGATCATTGATAACGGTATCGGTATGACTAAGGAAGAGGTTGATGAGTATATCAATCAGATTGCTTTTTCAGGTGCTGAAGCATTCCTTGAGAAGTATAAGGATAAGGCTAACGATGACCAGATTATCGGACATTTTGGTTTAGGTTTCTACTCAGCATTTATGGTTGCTGACCAGGTTACTATTGATACTCTTTCATTTAAGGACGGAGCAGAATCAGTTCACTGGTCATGTGACGGAGGAACTGAATATGATATAAGTGAGGGAACCAAAACAACTCCTGGTACTGAGATTACTCTTTACCTCAATGAGGACAGCTATGAATTTGCCAACGAATATAAAGCTAAAGAAGTTCTTGATAAGTACTGCTCTTTCATGCCGGTTCCAATCTTTGTAACTAACGAAGATGCGGGTGAACAGACTGAGGAGATTCCTGAGGAAGAAGTTACAGAAAAAGATACAGTTCTTGATACATTTATAAAGGACGCTGTTACAGAAGAAGTTGAGAAAGAAGATGGAACTAAGGAAACTGTTGAGAAAGTTCCAGCCAAAAAGATGGCTAAGATTGTAAAAAGACCAGTTGCAATCAACGATATCCATCCACTCTGGACAAAGCATCCTAATGAATGTTCAGATGAAGATTACAAGGAATTCTACCGCAAGGTATTCCACGATTATAAAGAACCATTATTCTGGATTCACCTTAACATGGATTATCCATTCAATCTTAAGGGTATTCTCTACTTCCCTAAGATTAATACAGAGTATGAATCTATTGAAGGTACTATAAAGCTTTATAACAATCAGGTATTCGTAGCAGATAACATCAAAGAAGTTATTCCAGAATTTTTACTTCTTCTTAAAGGTGTTATTGACTGCCCAGACCTTCCACTTAATGTATCACGTTCAGCACTTCAGAACGATGGATTTGTTAAGAAGATATCTGATTACATCACTAAAAAGGTTGCCGACAAGCTTTCAGGAATGTGTAAAACGGATAAAGAAAACTATGAGAAATACTGGGATGACATCAATCCATTTATCAAATTCGGTTGCTTAAAGGATGAAAAATTTGCCGAGAAGATGAACGATTACATTATATTCAAGAACCTTGACGGCAAATATTTAACTCTTAAAGAATGTCTTGAAGAGAATAAAGAGAAACACGAAAACACAGTATTCTATGTAACAGACGAAGTTGAGCAGAGTCAGTATATCAACATGTTTAAGAATGAAGGAATTGATGCTGTAATTCTTACTCATAACATTGACCAGCCATTCATCACCAACATGGAATCTAAGAATGAGAATCTCAAGTTCAAGCGTATCGATGCAGATCTTTCAGACAGCTTTAAGGAAGAGACTTCTAAAGACGAGTTGAAGGACATGACTGAAAAGCTCTCTAAGACTTTCAAGGATGCTCTTGGCAAAGAGAATTTAACTGTTAACGTTGAGAAATTAAAGGATGCATCTATATCTTCAATGATTACTCTTTCAGAAGAAAGCAGACGTATGCAGGATATGATGAAGATGTACGGTATGGCAGGCATGGATCCTAA